>Ga0123342_1001086_pt1 | contig 45259 bp, 29 predicted proteins | sample Turbeawhitnodule_FD_89960 | JGI IMG/M metagenome (GOLD analysis project Ga0123342, IMG submission 89960) | Root nodule microbial communities of legume samples collected from Mexico - Turtle bean Mexico white nodule | ecosystem: Host-associated > Plants > Roots > Nodule | place: Mexico: Nepantla...
TAGGAAGCAAAGATATTTTCCATCTCCATAGCTGATTTCAATTTGCTGTTGCACCTAATTTATTTTCTTGTTACACTCATAACAGCATTTGACATCTTCAATCAACTTCCTCCAAAATCTTCCACAACTCTAGGCACGTGGGTTCACAATTGCTTTTCAGATATTTTGCATTTTACATTTTTTTTTTGTGAAAAATGCAACAAACATGTCATGAAAGTTATGCATAAGTACTCCTCATTTATTTTATATCAATTTTATTTGTAGTAATGTTTTGGTTTTAACATGGTGTTCTTATGTTATAAACATTTGTAGTTTAGGTATAAGATCAAGGTTCGTGTAATTGATGAAATAAATTCAACCACTTCTGTCATTTTTGATAGGGATGTAACCACACTCCTTAAGAAATCATACATGGAGATCTTCGAATCTCACGATAAGATTAAGTGTTAAACAACTTGACATTTATTTCCTTTGTTTATTCATATTTTAATTTCAATGACTTAAATCTTGATTATGCCTTTAGAACACTATTTTTGATAATATTCCAAAGGAGTTTGCACTTTTGATTGGTAAGACTTTTCTTTCAAAGTTGAGTGTAAAAATTATCAAAGTTTTATATTTGAGCAATCTTTTAGAGTTAAACGAATTTATACTGATGATAACATCATTGGAAAGTCAAATTATGGTTGCATTAAGTCATTGGTGAGTAGTTCATTCATTTTTATATGTAGTTTTATACATATTTTTAATTCACATTGATTTTTTTATGGAAAACAATTGGTTTTCGAAGGATTTATGTGTTGAAAATGGGGTATTTTCCAAAACTAAAGCTTTATGAGTGTGATAGTTCATGTATTCGTATTGAAGAGGTATATTCTCTTTGGTTATAATGTACACTATTCAAACATTTATTATCCTAAATAGTTGTATTTTTTTAGTGGACTTGTTAACCAAGTTTTCAAATGAATCCAATGATTCTACATTTCAACTGTTGACTTGATCACTAACATTATTTTAAACAATGATGTACTCCACTCAAGAGGGAATGTGCATCCATTTTCCATGCAATAGAGGAAGGTATGCCCTTGAAAACATTAAAATCGTGAAATGAGTTACAATGTGCAATGTCATAGGATTTTTTTAAAAAATTTTGTTAGCATTATTGTCAAATTTCATGTGTTGATTATAGTTTGTTTTATAATTGTGTTACGTTTTATCACTTAAAATTTGACAGGGTAGGTTTATTTAATAATTAGTATTTTCCATTATGAAATGTTAACTTATTAAATGAGTGTTGAAATGACTGATAAGTGTCATATTTCAGTAATATTTCATGTTAAAAGACAAACACTTATGGATGTTTATTGATAAAATAGCTATAATTTAACCCTTAATTTATGAATTGAAACATTTTTACATATTTTGTGATTATAACATGAATAAGAACGATTTATTCCCAAAATTTGTGTTAATTTCAGGATTCTAGAGAAAAATGAGATGAAATGGCTAAAGGAGAATAGACAAGATAAAAAAGGAAAGTTGGGACATTCAAAACTCAACCAAGCAAGCTCACTCTAGAAGAAACTCGTTCAAGCAAGATCACTCAATAGGAACTTTCACAAGACTTGTCCAATGCTTGCCCAGGCGAGTTCACTCTAGAGAAGTTGAGTTTTTTTCTTGTCAAACTCACCCAAGCAAGTAATAATTCGCCTAAGTACAAAGTCATTTATTCCAAGCCCAACTAGGTTAAATATGAGGCATGAGACATAACCCTAAACATCATTAGGAGAATAAAGACATAGAAAACCCTAGAAGAGACCGTCGTCGAGGAGAAACATCCTAGATATTTTTTTTTTTTGCTTTTCATGCTTGTAATTGCCAAATGAGTCACTAATTCTTCTCATTGGGTTTGAGAGTAATTTATTCAGACTCTTATGTATTGAGGTGATATTTATCTATAATATTTCAGTTCTTGATTGATGATTGATATTGTCATTTTATTCTCAAAGCTTGAATTATTCATGATTTTGATCCTTAGATTTAACTTGAAAGTACTTCTAAGGATTTGACCTAAATGATAATGCTTAACATATTTGAATGTTAAAAATAAATAGTGGTTACACACAGTGGACAGTCTTATAAGAACATCTAATTAGACGCTATGAAGGAAGCATCTATCACTACAAATAAATCGAATCACGCAAAAGTTAAAGTTACTTTCTTGAATCAAAACTAGAAACAAAATTTGAGCTAAAAGAGTTAGAGAATAAAATCTGCAATATCTTAGAAATGGGATTGGAAGCAAGAAACATAATCATAATAAAACTGGAAACAAAATTCAATAATTATGGAAAGTTGGAAATTGAGAAACTATGAACAATATCTGAAGCAAAAATTATTCTAAGATTCTTGGAGAAGAAAAACCTATAAAAGGATACAAACTTTAAGGAGACATCACTCAAGCTTCAAAGTTTGACAATGACGTTCGAAAAATAAAGTTTTAGAGTTTTCTTAGTTTACTTATTTTCTTCTTTGTAATTTTTTCGTTTTACCTCTGATGAAAGACTAAACTCCTTTGAATTGATTCTCTTGTAATTTCGTAATGAATTATGAGGTTTTGTGCAATTAAAAATTTGTTCTTCAAATATCTTGTTGTGTTAAATATCTGATCTTTTTCCAAGTTAACTTGTTGTTTTGGGAATTGCTTTTGAACACATGTTGATAATTCAAGATGTAAAGTATTAAAAACCTTATGAAGACACGTAAAGTACTGACTGAATAAATTAGTAGACACATGTTTCATTAATAAAATTCAATTGTCTTTGGTTAACGCATGTTGGTCAATTCAATTTTGTTTAGATGATTGAATGAATGATATATTTATCAACTAATGGAGAATTTCGTTGTTGAAAAATCTTAAAAGTCAATATGCTTTCTCTTGTGTTTTTCTATCATCTACTTTACTTTTATGCACAACAATTTAAAACCTTTTTTACTTTCTTGTTATTACCAATGTTATCGTTTGCAAATCATTCTAAAGATTACTTAAATGGATTTATTATTGTATTTATTGAAAAATGACTTAAAATCATCTAATCACAATTATACTACAAAATCTTCCGTATTAGACAATTTAACATTGTGTTAAAGTATCTTCACTGAAACCATTTTTTTATTTTGACAGCTAAACAACAATTATCAATTAATTATACTGTGGATAATCAATGTCAACTTTTCCATTCCATTACTTTCATCAAGTTAGAAACTTTCGTTTAAATACCTATGTCTTTCAGTTATATTAAACATTTAATTATTTGTATTTTTTTTAGTCGTCGAAACTCAAAGAGTCCCTCCATCTCACATTAATCCAAGACAATAATCCTTTCTGAAAAAGACAAAATGGCCAATTAATTATTTGTCATTTATGATATATTATTATTAACTTTCTTCATAGATAAAGACTTTCTACCATCTATTTCAATCTTAAAGTTCTGAAATCATGCTACTTTTTCCAGAAAGAGTATGAACACATTTCTCAACACATTGGATCATGAAGAAGAAATTCAAAAATAACAAAGTTTCATTAATTTTGTTTTAAAATAATTATTTTTTATAATAATTATTTTCAAACTATTATTACCCATAAATATAAATTAAATAATTGTAGTAATTAATTAAAACTAGTTCTAATAACATCATTTTATGGGGGAATTTTTTCTCAATGCGACTTTTGACGCTTAATTTGATATCAACTTACTTTATAGACACTATCTTTTAGAGCAAACTATGAACAATAAAATGTAGTTTACTCTCGTGAAAAGCATACTTAAAAAAGGTGTTCTATATGCTTTCGGAACATAACCATAGAATCTCTAATTCTCCATTTCAGAACAAATTACTTATATTTTCTTATTATTCAATTTACATTCACAAGCTGTGATTCTGGAGCAATAGCAAAACAGAAGAGGTAAAACAGAGTGCACAAGTTTATCAGCAATACAAATATAGTACTACTGTGAGCCCTTTTCTTTCTTTAAACAGAAAAGTACAAATTGCAATGTGAAATAACCACAATATTTTAAAACAAACATAACGAGCAATTATGTATGGAAAATTCATCAAAGATAATGTCTAACTAACTATCTGATTTTGTGTGTGTAGTATGAGTTTGTGAACAAGCTGAACCTGGACTCTGCAGAACTTGGCATTCGCCGCCAACAGATTCCGATTCCGACTCCGATTCCGACGCCACCGTTTCCTCCGTTTTCATCTTCTCAATACCAAAACAAAGATACATTTCTCAATTCCTACTCTCTTCAATTGATTAATGAGTTCAAAAATCAAGAACACCACGTGCGCTTACCTCCGATGTCGATGTCGATGACGCTTCGTTCACTATCTTTCCTTGTTCCTTCTCCCTGAGCGTTCGCATAGGAGAAACTCTCTGTTCCAATAAAAGAAAAAGAAAAATCAGCATCGACAAATCGAAGTTGAAACGAATCGAACATAAGAGGTGCTTCTATTGTTGTACAAACCATGCAGCGATTCTTGAGTTCCTTCAAACGGAACAACCGGTCAACCTCGATCTCGAAGCTCTTCTGAATCTCCCCTCGCTCTTCCATCTCCTTCATCTTCACGTCCAGCATCGCGTGTTTCTCGTTCAGTATTTTCTCCGTTCTGTCCTTGTCCGCTTTCATCCTCTCCAGCTTCTTCTTGACCGCGCTGAGCTCCTCCGCCAGCGACGTCTCCGGCGGTGCAGCTGCCGGAATCGATACGGCGGCGATTGGATTGTTCTCTTTGTCGATCAATGAAATCTCGAAACAAGGCCGGTCGGGCTTGGGTTTGGGCTTGGCAGAAGGCTGGATGGGATCGGCGGGAGAGTTCTTGAGCTGAAGCGGCGTCCGGCCAGATCGCGACCGAAGCTTCGGTGCTCCGGTCGTCGGAGTTAGCATTTGCGTCTGCATTTTGGTTTAGGTCGTGTTTGGTTGGTTTGTTATTATGGGACGGGGAACTGAAGGGAAAGGTATAAAAGAGATTGGAGACGACGAGTTTTGAATTTGAACCAGACAGGCGCTAACGGCTAGTGCTTTTTTTATGGCTTTGCTTATAATGATTTTTGCTTTTTAAAAAAATTACATTGGATTCTCTTCTATAGATTTGCAAAATTACACTTAGATCTAAACTTATTTATCAGGAGTTAACTCATATTTCATAAGGCGGAAATTTTCTGTTAATAGCAACATGTACCAACAATTCTGGCTTATTAATTAAGGTATAAACAATGCTCTTAAGCTTATATTAATGACAATTTTTACTTAATTGAGAATATAAGATTTTATAGACTTTCATTATATAAATATAAATAATCTCTGTATGTTTTTAAATCTTAAATGATGATTATTGAGTTCATTACAGTTACACTACTTTTCAATACACATGTTTAATTGCTTATTAAAAGAAAAAACATCAATGTCAAACATTAATATTTATTTATTTAAAAAAATAAATAAATGAAACTAACTGTACAAATAAATGAAAGCCTACTTCTCACCAAACGGGAAAAGGAAAAGAATTTCCTTTTGGTGTTTATAACACTTATTTCAACTTCCATAATTTTTAATAAATAAATGTTTCACATGAAATTTAGCAGAAAATTCATTAGAATCAGAGATAGTCCATTGGAAGCTCCCAATTATCTTCATCATCCCATTCTTTTTTATTGGGTTTCTTTCTTCTCCTTGAAATACGACCATATGTCTCAGATTGTTCAGAGTCATAATCTACTGAATTTCTCACATTGTGGTTGCCCAGAAAACCCTAGCACAGACAAAATAGGTTGGTTTATCATGTTCAACAGGACAAAAAAACATGGGCTTCTTATTTTAATGAGAAAAAACAACAATGTTCCATATTGAACATGTAAACACTTGTAGAAAAAAAAATTAACTTGTATTTATAGAAGTTCTTTCACATAATTTATTCTATCAGAATTGTAAGATTCTATGCATGATCTATGTCAATTAATAACGATTTTATTTTTATTTTTTTGTTCACTTCTTTTTTACCACTTTACCTATATAAACATTTATTGATTTTATGGTCTCTAAAAAATCACCCACAATGGGTAGTAATTATTTGATGAAAAATTAGTGTTGTTCCTATTATATAATATAACATCATGAAGTTTAATTAAAACAAATATTTTTATGGCTTTTTTTTATGTACACATTTTTTATAACCTCAATATAAATTTTAGTAATCATTTTTTCATTTTAATAATTATTATAATGATTATGTTTTTAATTATTATAAAATAAATGCAGACACTGGTTCTCGTTCATACTAGTTCATAATAAGCGTGATTATATATTTATGTTTGCAGAAAGAATTTAGAACCAGAAGAAACATTTTGAACAGGTAAGAAACTGATGCGAAGAAAATGACTAAGCAAACCCAGCACTTTTATTGATGAAGTAAAGGTACCTTAGAAAGCCTTTGGATGCGTAAAGCTGCTGCTTCATGCACAACAACTGCATCAGATACTACTTCCAGTACGTCCTCAACCAGCAAAGAATAGGTACTCACCTAAAATTTAACATGTGTATCTGGATGAGCCTATTTTATTTTTTGTGTTCGTTACTTGTAATCGAAATTTGTGAGAACTTTTGTCGAAATCCCTAGAAACAATCAAAATCTTAACATGCTCTAAGAGTAAATCCTTACAAGTACTAAGATATTAGGGTGGCTCCAGGATTTTAACGAAACTTTCATTGAATAACATTTTCTAGTAGATTATGATGTGTGCCAATCAAGGGTGTAAGATTTTATTAGAAAATAAAGCATTTATTATATTGGAATTTAGAAGCATAAAATAAATATTTTCTTTTCCAGTAAAGCCTTTCCATTTTAGTTGTTTAAAATCAGCCCTGAGGGTTAATTTTAACAAAAAATTTATTGAAAGAGGAAGTTGAGAGAACAGAGACAATGAATAGCATTTTCTAGTAGATTATTTATGATGTTAAAAGATAAAGCAAAAACCCCTATTTATACTAAATAATACTAGATCGTTTCCTATTCAACTAAGGAAACATCATGAGATAATATGGCCTTAAGCTTGTTACTATTAAACTCTATAATATGGTCTCCATTGGACATGCCTAGAATGATCATCATTCAACAAACTAGCTCTAGCTCCTGTGTAATCTCCACCAGTGCATAAGTTACATATTTTCAATTAAATGACAAAATTTGCATGCAATCTACCTCTGTACATTATTATTAATCTTACAAAGAAGCCACCCACTTACCAAGCTTGATGGAATGATTGATAGTCCAAATGAATCAAGTTCAAGCTCTTCAACAGCACCTGAATTGATGCAGAAAGTGTACCCACGCACCTACAAGTTGAGATTTCCACAATTACATAATGAAGATAAAAAAGAATAAGTGAAAACAACATGGTCAAGAGATTTGTAACCTTTCCAATATTCCGTCGAGAGGGTGTTACAACTTTGTATCCAACCTAGCAAATATAAACACATTAAGATATCTGGTAACTTGTATCAGATCAAGCTACCCAGAAAGCTGACAATTCAAATTCCTACTTCATTTTGGAAAATATTAAGAAAATTCATTGCAATTACCCAGTGTCAAGCTGTGAGTCGCCCTAATGATGCAAACCTAGGAGTTATGAACTTATCTGATTTTTCAATAGCCTTCATCCAACTTATGAACTACGTAATTTTATCTAGTTGTGGCATTGACTATCCATGTTGACATACTCTATACCAAGGTTCTTGTTTTGCTAAGCAATGGTCTTGTTACTCTAATTTGATTACCTTTAAAAGATTCGGATAAGTTCCCAGTTCTAAAAAAACCATAAGAGAATTTAGATTTCTCCAAGAAATTCTTTATTCCGATCCGTGTTGAGAAGTAGGTTGACTTATTTACACATTATTTGCGATAATTTATATAGAAACTTGGAATTTTGAATCAAACCCTAATAAGGTTTGCAAATTACTCCGGTAACTAATCCAGCAGATACTTGTATAGGGTTAAGATGTAAGCCAAGCATGCTAGCCTTGTCATCATCACCTAACTCCACTACTAATGTTAGCTAAAATATCAAATCTTATTTTGCGAATCCATAACCAATGTGAGGATATTTAGAACACATTCAAATAAAAGATTTTGAGATATTCCTTCATAAATATTCAAACAAAGAAATTGATTATTTAGAAAGAGCGGAACAAAATATCAAAAGAGGAGAGATTGCGTTCTACTAACCAAAACATCTGACACACAATATCATATCAGAGGTTATGTTCACATAATTTGCAAACCATGGAAAAAAAAGTCACTGGTAGTACAAGCTTAGATTCTTTAAACGACATAATATTTCCCTCTAAGGCAAGATTACGGCCTTTGCATTAAATTTTAATCTGCACTGCTTCAGCAACATCAAGAGTTTGAGTACCATGTAATGCACATAGACAACTCCTAATCCATATTGTGCCAGACAACGAACTCAAATAAATCATGTAAAAGAAAGTAATCCACAAGTTTGAGTCCTTTAAAATAGTAAAGCATACCAGTGTCTCCAATCCAATCATTTTAAATTCATTATCTATAACACTTTCATCTTGGACAAGGATGACGTCTCCAACCTGAAAAAGAACAGAAGTCATTTGCTGGAAAAGCAACGTACACCATATTAGGAGTTCAATATGGTTACGAGCCAAAGTACAAAGCCAAGCTGGAAATTTGCCATCAGAATATTCGATGCATCGGACATTTTTGATAAAAAGATTTAGAACACCCCTTCCACTGAGGAAATCCCTAAGTAATATCTTTTTATATTATTGCAGGCCAAAAAAACAAAAAAACTCCACAAAAATGATATGAAAGCAATACTTAGATTAGGACTGAGTAATGTTTGAAGCTAGCATGTACACATTCAACCGAGAGAGGGATCAAACCTAAATACGAAAAAAATCTCTCCTGAATCCAAACTTCTTATACCTGGCTAATATCTTCCAGAAGGAATTTTTCTGAATCCCCAGAAAGCAAGTTTGGCCTCACCTCCACGAACAACATCATCCACTGAAAATAGAATCCACCAAAAGAATAAATGCATAAAAAAGTTAATTTCTTAGCCCCACAAATAAGACATCACAGCAACAAAACAAACAAACACTATTAACAGACTCCTTGAAGAAACTTGTATTCCAGAGACATGCTAGCAAAACGAAGAAACTGCACAGAACTGAGATTGAGCAACTACTTTCAAGACTCACAGAGGTGGTGTCCACCCAAAGTTGCGAGACAAACCCCATGCTAAGGGCAGAGCGAATACTGATCACCTGCTTGGCCAACAAATTCGACCTTCTAATTACCTGCTTACCTCTTCTCACTCGTTTACCTCCAAATTTCTCATTCTCACTTTGATCAACACCATCATCTTTCTTCAAATCATCGCCATCCCCATCTGCATCCCCCTGAACCCGAACCAAATCACCCTCTCCCTTATCATCAGCACCTTCCACTCCATCAAACGGGACAGACCCACTTGCAGTGGGGGAATCTGCACCAACAGGGTTTCTCTCCAACCCAAAAGTCTTTTCCTTTATGTCCTCAAATTCAAGTTCGTTGTAAAAGCCATAGCCCCTTGATGGGTCTTCATTGGAGCGGGAGCTGAGTGCCCAAGAGACACTCTTGTTATCGCAACTAGTTTTGGATGGTTTGGAAGAGAAGGGGACGCGGTAATTTGGGTTAAGTTGGGTTCTGGGTGTAGGAGTTTGGCGCGAATTGAGGAAGGGGAATCTTGGAGATTCTGCAGCTGAAAGGGTAAGAGGGTTTGTGGCTAGAAAGTCAGTCATAGTGAGTGAGGGGGCAGACAGAGACCAGGCACAAAAACAGCATGGTACAAACTTTACAACATTAGAAATATGGTGTGGTTTGTTGAGTATGTTTGCATGTTGAAGCAAAGCAGAAGCAGAAGCAGAGACAGGCAGATACAGTAGAAGGGATACGAGTAATGTATGGAATGGATGAAGAAGAAAATTAGAAAGCTGATCAATAATGGATGTTGGAAATTAAAGAAATTATTCTATCTAATAGATAAAGGGGTTTTTCTATATTCTTTCATTTGCTTTTTTTTTTCCTATTTGATATTAAAAAAATATACGAATAAAGAAAACTCTAAAAAAATATACAAGTATCTTTCAGATTTTTTTGCAACAGAAAAATGTTTTTTCATGATTGATTCAAAATAATATGTTTCTTATTTCTATAATCATAATAAAAATTTATACAATAAATTTGAGTTTTAAAAAATTATTGTATTTATCCTTTTTAAAATTGTGTTAAAACTGTGTAAGAATTTTTAAAAATCCAACAAATAGTTTTTGAATTGAATATTTCATCGATAAGTATCGTATGAATTTCGTAAAAATGTCGACATCGATCAAATTGCACAGACACGTCATTTAAGAGAAGTGTCCGAGCATCATAGCTCTAAAGTAACAAATAAAACTCACTTCCATTATTAATATTTTTTTAAAGAATTAGTTTTAATCAATTTGATCATAGAAGCATACTCTTAATGCAAAAAATAATTAGATCTTTTATAAAAGAGTCTTCTATATCCACTTTTTCCCTTCCTCATGCAAAAAGTAGATAATTGGATGCAAACAAAGACTTTTTAATATAATTATTCGGTTGAGTTTATTTTTTCTTGCGTAGTCGTGTTTTTTTGTGGTTCTCGAATTCAAATTGGTTTGTGTTGGGCCCAATAGTCCATGTTTCTGAATAATTCTTCTGTTTTTCTTCCACCATCCATTCATTCTTGGCACGAGGCTTTGTTCAGAGTGACACGAGGCTCCTCCATGTAACGCAAATCCCAGGTGTTGGGTGTTGTAGAAAGGAAGAGGATGACACAGTGAATCTCTTTCATTCCATTTCCAACACTCTCAACCCAAATCCCCATTCATTTCTCTCAAATTCTCCTCCAAAGACTCAGAAGACTGTAGCAGAGGAGAGGAGAATTTCGGTTTCACTTAAAAAGGTAATAATTTTTAATTCTTTAAATGTTCATTCATTTATTCATTGTGTGCTATTCAATGCATGCTCTGTTTTTGGAAACTATGGTTTCAAATTTTGCATCAATCACATATCTGATCAATGATAATAAATTTAACCCACACATTGGTGGTACCCCAATATAAATAAAAACTGTAAATTATGTTACTTACATTTATTTACTGTGTTACTTGTTAATACAAACGCTTAAAACTGTTTCGTTATTATGAATATTAATTATAATATAGCGAGAAAAAAAGTGGATATCGAATTAGAATTTTACACTGTCAATTTTTACCATATACGTTTATTTTACTGACTTCAATAATAATTATTGTAAAAATTTAAATGAAAACCTGAACTTTTAAATTTGCATATTTATTATGAGCGTTTTGTATTGTAGTGTCATATGGGTGAAGTAGTATCCTGAAGCCTATTTAGAACAAGTGGGCCTCACTCCAAATTCTGAGCCCAAAAAATAGTTAACGGAACAGCATATTCGCATCCCTGAGATACGATAAACTACCACTCACGTATCGCCACGTGTTGAAGAGCAAAAGAAAGAGAACCATAAATCCATCAAAGAAGCTATAAGTGGCGACGCGAGTTCCTCTCTCCGCGGAATCAAATATTCCTGAAAACATCGCATTCCTTTCACTGTCCCTTCCCAATTCCCTTCCCTGGTAATGACTCTCTCTCACTCTCTCTCTCTCTCTCTCGTTCTTGAAATTATTGTTTTGTTTTTAATTTTGATTTCATCGTTTCGATTTCCTTCAATTTCAATTCCGTTTGTTAATTCTCTTCTCCGTTGAACCCTAAACTACTTTCGCGCTTTGTAACGGAATCGTGATTCAGTTGTTCGCATTTTTCCGTTAGATCTCGCTGTCCACTGCCGCTTATGTCGATTTCAGTTATTTAATTCTAAGTATATTTGTTGGATGACGAAAAAGCTATTGTTTTCTTGTTTTTCCTTTCTGATGTTACAACGTTTTGGAATTCGAATTCGTCCTCTTTAGGCGTTGTGAATTGTGATGTGTGATTTATGACAGTGCTGTTTGTGGAGTATGTTGTGATTATGTATTTAGGTTTGGTATTGGTAACTAAATAAATATTGTGGAATATTTTGAAGTTCATCCTCTATTAGTGGCATAAGTTATGATTGTAACTTGGCTTTTTCGTTTTTGTTCTATTTTTGGGTGAATTGAAACGCAGATTGTCAATTGGATCTTCATGAGTTCAGCAACCACTGGAGCATACTTCGTTTCCTGTGTCGCGGGAAACAAGAACAACGACCTCCTCTGCTGGGTTTTGCTCTTCTTGCTGCCTAAGTTTTTGGGAACTCCATTTGCCTACATCAACTTTCTCTTGATTCAGGCCATTGACAGGAGTCCAACTGCGGTGGGGGTTTTGGGAAACTTCGGGGTGGTTCATCTATAGTCTTTTTTAGTTTAGTCATCATCAGCAGCAGCATATTTAGAGCCCTGATTTCTGAGCGGTGAGAAATGGTTTCCTCTCAGTTTTCTGGTTTTACAAAGGGCGGTTACAAACCGTCACAGGCTCATTTACTCTTTCCTGCAAACCTTCCTGATACTGTGAACACAGAGCATATTGAGCTAGATTTCTCTGATGTCTTTGGCCCAGTTACTGTAGATTTGAACAACACTGGTGAATCTGTAGAAGAAGTGAATGAGCTGGTTTATGATGACCCACCAGTCATTTACACCCGATCTCATTCTCTGGTTGGCCCTTCATCCTGTGTTAGTCAATCACTTAAGCTTAGCAAACTCACCATACATGAGACTGAGGATTCGTTGGAACTAGTGGATTATGTTGATGGAGAGGCCATTAAGGACATCAAAGAATCTTCCTTTGTTGAAGAGTCTTTGAAAGATGAAGGCGGGAATCTCATGAAAAGCCAAGGAGTGGGCATTGAAGATTTTGAGATTTTGAAGGTTGTGGGGCAGGGTGCATTTGCTAAAGTATATCAGGTGAGGAAAAAGGGTACTTCAGAAATATATGCTATGAAGGTTATGCGGAAGGACAAGATTATGGAGAAGAACCATACTGAATACATGAAAGCTGAGAGGGATATTTGGACAAAGTTAGAACACCCTTTTGTTGTTCAACTCAGATACTCTTTTCAGGTACTTAATTTCGAAATGGCATACCCCTTAAACTACTTTCTGCTTTTACTATCATTGTGTATGTTACACAAAATCTAAATGAATATTTATATCCAGAATTGTCTTCTTTGTTGGTAAAATGCTAACTGTTGTTCTATTTATAATACACTCTTCAGACAAAATACAGACTGTATCTTGTGCTTGATTTTGTAAACGGGGGCCATCTCTTCTTCCAGCTTTATCACCAAGGCCTTTTCAGGTGAGTTTATCTTTGAGATTTTTTGTTTCTTTTGTTTCCCTGTTTTTAATTTGCAGGATTAATTTGTGGTTCTATTTTTCGTCCACTGTTCAGAGAGGATCTAGCACGCATATACACTGCTGAGATTGTTTCTGCAGTTTCTCATCTCCATTCAAATGGAATAATGCACAGGGATCTAAAGCCTGAAAATATTCTACTGGACGCTGATGGCCATGTACTATGTCCTCCTCATTTTTTCATAGTGACTTTAAACCTTGCTTTCATACCTGTAATAACTGAACAGTTATTTATTTTTTGATCTACTAGGTTATGTTGACTGATTTTGGTTTAGCAAAACAATTTGAAGAGAGTACAAGATCAAATTCGATGTGTGGTACATTAGAGTACATGGCACCTGAAATTATTCTTGGCAAAGGCCATGATAAGGCTGCTGATTGGTGGAGCGTAGGTGTTCTACTGTTTGAGATGCTTACTGGAAAGGTTTGCATTTCTTTCCTTCTTACTTTGTAAGGCTGGTTTTTCTGTTGGATCTTTGTAGGTAGATGATCTTTTTTGGGGGGTATGAGGGCCTGTAGGCGTACTAATTGAGGAAATATCCCACTTAGTAAATTTACTTGGCTCTAAATTTTGAATCATGGGGTTTAAGAGGAGTGACGTCTGTGTCAAACTTATACTTGCATCAAACACTACCTAATCATGGCACAATAATACACTCCTACTGTGTTTGATGTTATTTCCTTATTGTGTCCTAGCTGCCTTAGGGTGCAAGCAAACTTATCTAAAACAAGTACCTTCTTTGAAAGCTACATGTTTGGACCTGTTTTGGAAGATATTAAACTATTGTTGGCTGTTTGATACCAAAAACTAGCCCTAATTCTCATTTACATGTCAGTATTTTTTTTTCTTTCTTTCCAAAGGTGTTTTTTTGTATAACAACTCTAGCCAGCATAAATGTGGTTTGTTCAAGTTGTCCTGTTCTGTCAGTTCTTGTTGAGTTATAATTGCATGATTTATTAATTGTTTAATTGGCCATAGGATGATAATGTAGCTTCTTAATTGATTGTAAAATGTTTAAATATTTTTTATTCCGTAAGACAATGTTCTTATCTTAAAACTTAAGTGTATAAATATTCAATTTATAGAATTCAATTAAAGTTCTTACGTGTTTTGTGTCAGTTCTTGCAGAGTTATGATTGTATGATTTATTAAATTAAATGTTTAATTGCTCTTAGGATGATAGTATACCTTCTTAATTGATTGTTTATTGCTAAAATATTTTTTATTCAGTAAGACAATGTTCTTATCTTTGAACTTTGGGTGTAGAAATATTCAATTTAATTGAAGTACTTTCAAGCTTAGAGCTGAGTCTACTGAAGCACCATGGTTGCTTGCTTGTTATTCGAGTTTCAAAGTGCACTCAGTTTTGTTTCTTTTAAGCAAGTTAGTCAACTTTATTTGTTTTTTGGCTTGCAGGCAATTTAATTCTTTCCTCAAGTTAAAAAGAGAAAATAAAGGAAAGGGAAAATGTCAATTTTGGGATTTTTTTGGACAACATGGCACATATATTATTTGATTCATTATTTTTGTTATTGTAAATTGTAATACTATATACTTGTTAGCTGTAATGGCTCGGGAACTAAATAACTGCAAGGCCTTTTGGAGTTGCTAAATGTTTGTTGATGTTGTCTCACCTCTGCAGCCGCCTTTCTGTGGTGGGAGCCGTGACAAAATTCAGAATAAGATAGTTAAAGACAAGATGAAGCTGCCAGCATTTTTGTCAAGTGAAGCACATTCACTATTGAAAGCGGTAATCACTAGTCCACACAAAATATTTATTTTCATTATTCTGCAACAGTTCATCATCATAATCTATATCTTATATGATTATTTGGTGCAATTGTGCTCTACTTCACCTTTACATCTTAAATTACTGTTGTGAATATAGGCTTGCTATATTTTAAACTGGCTTTCTATACTTACAAAGCTTGAAGTCTTGAGGGAAATTGGTCCGGAAAAGGACTTAATTTCCAATGTAGTTGTTGAATCTACCAAACTAACATGTACCGGAGCAAATAAAATATGGCGGTACAAATACCTATGAGATTATTAAGTGCCCTAAATTGAAGGTTATTAATATAATTAGTGTTAATTTTCTTTGGGGCACGATCAGCAATGCATCTATTGTCATGCTTTTTTTTTCTTTGACTTCAAAAGGATTTAGTTTGAATCACATCTGAAAAAGATGAATTAATCTTTTCTTAAAATGCTGTAGAAATTCATAATTTTTCTTCTTTGGTAGAGATTTCAATTCCTTGATTCGCATTCTATTGAGCTTTTCTACTATAGCTAATTTACTAATAGGCAGAAGTTGTAACATGTATTAAGACGATTATCCCTATTACAGCTGCTACAGAAGGAAGCAACGAAGCGCTTAGGTTTTGGACCCCGGGGGGTTGAGGAAATTAAAGGACACAAGTGGTTTAAACCAATCAATTGGAGAAAGTTGGAAGTACGAGAAATCCAGCCAAGCTTTAGGCCAGAGGTAGCTGGTACGCACTGTGTTGCCAACTTTGAGAAGCGGTGGACTGATATGCCTCTTGAGGACTCTCCAGCTGCCAGCCCAAATGGTGGAAACCCCTTTAAGGACTTCTCTTATGTGAGGCCTGCGCCCTCTTTTCTTCAGAGGAATAGCCCTGCTTACTAAATGCACTACTTGTAACGCCTTTTACTTATTCATGTTTTCATACTACTGTCTTTCCTTCTCATTTGGTAGTTGTTTGTATTTGGATGCGCGAACAGTGAGTGATAAACTGTCACAATTGCCAACACTAAACAATTTCTTGTGCCCCCTAGGACTTGTGTGAACTCTGCAGGTTGTGAGTTCAGTAACTTATTTATGTTCCTTGCGGCTCCACAATTGTATTGAGCTGTCATTTCTGGAGGAAATAAATTGCCTTTTTTACAGTTGATACCATGCATGGTCTCTTCCCCTAGGGACATAAAATACTGTGCTTAGCATTATCTGCCATGGGAGTTTAAGGGTGCTGAAAGTAATTTTTGCCAACACCAAGGTTATGTACTTCTTTATGTTTCAACACCTACTGGAGTATGAACTAGAATCGCAGTAAAGAAGTTGCTTTACCCTTCGTATATATTCATGGTCATTGTAAAGTTTCAGGATCTATTAGTTTATATAAATAGCAATGATAAATTAAGTTTCGAAACTATTAATTTAACTGCACAATTACACTAATTGGTTTTATTTTTAATAATCTAGTGGTGGTCGTGTTTGGCCTTTTACTACTTTGTATCCGTTGAGGCTGCTTCTTCCTACACCTCCATTGTTGCATCACCCTATAAATTTTATAATTTCAAAAATATATTTATGTAAAAAAGTTAAAATATTTAAAGATTTTGATATGGAGGTGAGTTTTCAGTATATTCTGAATTGTGTAATCCACAATCCGGTGGTTAATTAGTTAATTCATAATATAAATTATATTTTATATTATGTAATTCGAGACCTTTTTCTTAAATATTTTAAATTATATAATTTGAAAGTTAATTTATGATTTTTTTTCTGATTGATATAATTTAGAAGTATTTTTAAAAAAAATACATTTTAAATTATAAAATCCATAAAAATTTTCTGAATTTTTTAAAAATAAATTCTAAATTACATAATTTAGAATGTATTTTACTAAAAAATGTGTTCTGATTACATAACATTTTTTAAAAGATAAAAATGTATTTTCACATAAATTTGTAAAAGTATGGAAAAAAAAGGTGCAGGAAGAAGCAGCCATCCGTTGATTGATTGTACCGATTTCCAAAATTACATTTGGGCTCTGTTTTGATACTTTTATTTGCATTAAGAAGAATCAGTAAAATATTTTCTTTTATCAGCAATGACAATCAGTAAAATATGTATTAACTGTAGGATATTTATTCAAATTAAAAACTTCAATAAATATAATAATTATTCAAACTAATCCTTTAACTCCAATATTCCTTCCTTCACTTTAACCGACTAGTGGATGATTTCGTTTCTAGTAATAATAATAATCATATTTTTTAGAAGACTAATTTGTACCTTTTTAAGGACTAAACTGAAAAAAGAAATTCTTACAAGATTAATTTTTGCATATATTTTTTTGAAAAAATTTAAAACCAATGGTGCAAGGGCACAAACATAATTAACACTAATTTTTTGTGTGCAAGGTTTTGTTGGATGAGGATGGGGTGATTTTGAACATAGAAATAAATAGAAAAGGTGGATAAAGTAAGGAGGAACAGATGGCCGAAGAGCTACCATGCACGCTGACGTTATTCATTTCTAGCTTCTTGTTTTGTGAGAAACAACCAACCAACATTGCTCAGAGCATTGCCTTGTTTGGAAATAACGGTCATGGCTTCTCTGCTTCCTACAACCGCAACAACACTTCAACATAATCGCACCATCTGCTTCTCTCCTCTCAAACTCACCATCCCAATTACCATTTCCTTCTCAACAAACCGTTTCAAGAGTAGCTCTGGAAAGTGCAATGCAGTTTTTGGTAACATTCCCAAAGACTTGTTGGAGACCACTTTTCACGTGGACCACTTTTCTGTCTTCCAATCACTGTTAGTGAAGTTTCAGAATGTAACTGAAGATTTATCAGACTTGCAGAGGTGGGGGTTTGTGATACTTGCAGGGCTGACATGGGCCTATTTAACTGCAAGGCCGGGTGTTCTTGTCGGCGCCATTGATGCATTCCTTTTGGCCCCTATGCAACTGGTTTTGGACAGTGTATTTGGAAGGAGAAATCTCAAGAGTACTGATTTTCTTATTGGAGATAAACTAGGAGAAGGGTCATTTGGTATTGTTTATTCAGGTGTTTTGGTCCCAAAGAATGTGGATGTACAAGAGTGGATGCAAAAAAATGGAAGAGGCAAGGTCACAAAGTTGGATGCCAAATCTAAGGATAAAGTCATTCTTAAAAAGGTAGCCTCAAGATATGCGTTTATTTTCCCATGCTTCCTTAGCTTATGGGGTCATTGTTGGAACTAAACTGGTATGATTTACTGACATTGCGTCCCACTTACTGTTTTTGAATCAGCTGCGATCGTATGTTCCTCTTTGTTTCTTTAATATAATGCAGCATGCTTTTTCTGTTTTAAGGGTTTGGGGGAAAAAAGTGGGATAAGGTTTTGCTCTTTTTAGAAGCAGGACGTGCATTTAATTATAGTGTCTTCCATCTTACAAAGGATTGAATGATTGATGCAGAAGAGTTAGACTCATGAAGCTCGGACATGCCTATTTGTGTATGTTCCAGTGTCGTACACTAACACACGAATAACACTTGTACGACACTAACCGTTGAAATGTCTAATTCAAAAAACATTTTTAACACGATTCCAACATAATTAAAAAAGGACAAACATAATAATTTTCTAAAAAAATAAATTTATTGTATAAGTTTCTATTATGATCATAGAAGTAAACTACAAATCCAGGGATGAAATGCTTTAAATGAATTATATTCTCTTTTCACTTTCCAGATTTTAGATAGATGAATTAGATTATTTTTTCTATATTTGACTAACTTTTTTCACATAAATCTTGATTGTCAATTTATATAATTCATAATGATATAATATATAAATTTGTGTCCTCGTATCCTACATTTTGGAAATTACACGTGTTTTGAAGTATCCGTGTCCATGTATGTGTTCAATGTTTGTGTCAGTATCCGTCCTACATATTAGACACATTAACCCCCATGTTTCTTTTGTTTTGGAGGATTATGATCCTTCTGTTCTTTCTTTCCCTGTCTTAGAAATTTCTCCTTTTTAATAAAGGGAAAATAGATATATATAGACTAGATTTTGAATATTTAATCTTTATATGTTGATGGTAAATTCAAACTTGTATGCTGACTTGGTTTATTTTCTCTCAACTTACATATGATGATGTAATTCTTTTTCTTTTTCTGTTTATAATCATAAAGCCAGTTAAATGTACTCAGGAGCTGACTGATGGAATGTGCAGGTAAAGGTTGGAATTGAAGGGGCAGAGGAATTTGGTGATTTTGAGGAGTGGTTCAATTACAGACTCTCTAGAGCAGCTCCTGAAACATGTGCTAAGTTTCTTGGAAGTTTTGTAGCTGACAAAGCCAATTCACAGTTCACAAAAGGTGGAAAATGGCTAGTTTGGAAGTTTGAGGTGCTCTACCAAATATTCCCTTTAGTAGATGAAGAGCCATAGGTTGCCTATGCAGGCTGCTGTGTGCATTACTTAGCTCATGAATTTTGTCACAATTTTGTTATATTATTGGATGACGTTCTGTGCTTACCCACCTGGTGGGATAAGGCTTTGCTGTGGTTTGTTATGGTGAATTTAATTTCAAAATGTTGTCATGAATATGGTACAAAAGTAACTAGCTCTGACTCTAGTTTATCCCTTCATTTATTTGAATGGATTGCATAACTTAATGCATACTGATATGCTCCAAACATACTTTATGATATACCAACTATTCCATATACTAATTGCAGGGTTGTCCACATCACAGGGAAGGCGCTCTCTTGCTGATTACATGGCTGATCAAAGCTTCCCATCAAACTTAGAGTCTACCTTGTTTGGACGTGTCTTGCAGGGTGTAGACTCTTCAAAACGAAATGCATTGATCATCAAGCAAATAATGCGCCAGATCATTACTTCTCTTAAGAAAATTCACGACACTGGAATTGTTCATAGGGATCTTAAGCCTGCCAACTTGGTAGTTACCGAACGGGGGCAGATTAAACTCATCGATTTTGGTGCTGCAACAGACCTTAGAATTGGAAAGAATTATGTTCCCAATCGTACCCCTTTGGATCGTGACTACTGTCCCCCTGAATTGTATGTTCTACCAGAAGAAACCACGAGTCTTCCACCAGAGCCAATTGCAGCTTTCCTTTCACCAGTCATGTGGCAGGTTTTATTTGTATACTTCCTTGATGTGGCCAAAATTATGTTTCTTCCCTAAGGTTGACATTGTGTCAGTTTTAGTAAAATTATATAATACTGGCTTTAACAATTATAGAACTTAGTTAAAGCAGTATATAGGACAATATATTCACTGAATCGTGTATAATTTAGTTAAGGAACTCCTGCTTTAGGAATGTTATCAACCTCAAATGAATGTCTCAATCAATAACACATTCACGTGTGGCTAGCATTACTGTATTAGAAACATCTTCACTGGGATTTCTAAATTGCTCCAAGCCTGAGTTATTCATTTTCCTATAGATTTCGGATAGCTAGTATTTACAGATTGTGGCATGATTTGCATCATTTGGTAATTAATCTGTAAGGAATCGTTTCATTCAAGTATGCACACCTTTTCAATGTGTAGGGATCATCCCATGATTTATCCTCTTACCTGTTTGTTTTTGCAGTTAAACAGTCCTGATCTGTTTGATATGTATTCTGCTGGGATTGTACTCTTACAAATAGCAATTCCAACCTTAAGGTCTTCAGCTGCTTTGAAGAACTTCAATTTGGAGATAAGAACATGTGGATATGATTTAAACAAATGGAGAGCGTCTACTCGCATGAGGTCTGACTTCCAAATTCTTGATAGTGACTCTAGAAGAGGTTGGGACTTGGCAACAAAGCTTATCTCCAAGAGAGGTTCCCAATTAAGAGGACGTTTATCTGCTGCTGCTGCTTTGAGGCATCCTTATTTCCTTCTGGGTGGGGATCAGGCTGCCGCAGTCCTTTCAAAACTAAGCTTTTAAAGCACAAAGTGAGCTGCTTAGAAATGCTATGTATGTATATGTGTTCCATTTTGTGATTGTTTCATTTTTTTCACCTGGTTAATATTTCTGACTCTTAAGTAAGCTTCTGCAAACCCTTGTTTGCTCCTTAAAATGTGTGTACAGTGGTACACTACATAATTAGATTTGCATATGGAAAAAATGATTTCTATTGACTTTAATTAAACAAGATGCATTTGGATCATTATACAAGCAGCTAGAACTTTATATCGTTGCCTTTTGCACCATAAGGTTGTTAGGACAATCAGTTGTGTCAGTTGTAATAATTAGCTAGAGGGGAGTTCTGAAGTAAGTTGATAGGAGTAGGATGTAAGGAAGGGATAATGAGATCAGTATCAGTTATAGACTAACCAATTGCTCTTTGTGAAAGGAGAAATCCTTAAAATGAAGAGAACTATCTCCTTTGTTGTTCGTTCTTTTGAAATCAGGGAATACAACTTTCTTTTCTCTATTTTCTAATGACTTAACAAAAAATGTGCAGTAAAATATGTTCGTTAACATATGTAGTCTCAAATCTAAGATAACGGGTTTCTATTGGCCTCTGATTACACTGATAACATGCAGGGATAGTATACCTATTTGTTTTTGCTCTTCTGATGAGTACAAGCCATATCACTGTTAATTGAAGTTCTCTGTGGCAATGTTATTACAAAACGTCTGTTTTCTTCAGGAGGAGCTCGTACGATATGGATATAATGGCATCCCATCTAAAGGCCAACTAATTTATAAATTTACAAGCAGAATTTGGCAGATTTTTTTCCATATTTTCTATGTTTAAGCCTGAGAACCTCCAGAAGATCTGAAAGGAAAAAGCTATGATAGCTGCCTAGCATGTTGGCGGTCTAATTTTATACATACCTTCCTTGTTATTTGTTTGTCTATATTATATAACATATCTACTCTCAAAATCAATGGCTTATTCAAAATCAGGAAGGAGTACTCAATGGTTTACAAAGGCTTAACAAGCCTTTTTCTCATGCTTTCTTTCTTCAAGAGGTAAATATTCAGAGTTTGGCAGGACATGACCAGTAATGTCAATGGGTAGACACAATATAGAACTAAAGGAAGAGACAATCTATTGCTTTTTTTCTGATAAGTAAGTATTTTTTTACTTATCCATGATATTTACTTTCAAGATTGGATGGTTTATTCAATTTCATTTGACACTTATGGTTTATTCAATTTCATTTACACTTCTATAAACCAGTGCTCTTGTACGAAATTGTAGTTCATTGTATTCCAATCTACACTTTGTTATGTTTTCCAAAAGAGAACCGGTGTACTTAACACCTATACTATAATGCTAACTTATTTATTTTACTGATTGCCATATAATGGTACATATGTTTATATTCTTATTGTAAAACAACGAAGAATACTTCAGCACTCTTCTAGTTTAATATGGTCATGACCTTGCATAACCATAATGGCACGACATACAAATTAAAGCATTGTTTATAACAAAATGATATGGTGAACCACATAGTTATCCATGCATGGTTTTACACGACCACAGCATTACAATTGGAAACTTTCCACATATGGTGTTACAGTTCATCGTGATAGAGTATTTTGTTCAACAACTTTTTCTTCTTACATCCCCAATTGCATTTAGTATTGCACAAGGAATTGAACAGAGCAAGTCTAGTGGATTGAAGTTGTATGATGCTTGAGGTGGAAGGAGATTTTGAGAGAACAATTGCATACCCATCATCCATGTTATCAGTTCCATCAGGAAAAAATTGCCACAAAAGGCTTCCAGCCCCACTCCCTCCTTTCTTTGTGGAGTTTAGGATGGTATTGTACACACTACTTATGACTGTATCTCGGTATGATGAATTGTAGCCAGGGTCTTTGGAAGATACACCAAACTCAGCAAAAACAACTGGCATTCCAAGATGCTTTTCAGCATCCTCTATATGGGCTTCCATCCATGATTTTATAAATGAGAGATGAGAATCAGCAATTTGTTGTGAAATCCTTCAATCAGGTAATTGATTAAGTTAGAACTGTAGTATACGTATGTCAAAATAGATCACAAATACAAATTAGTGTTTGTGACACTAAACAATATAGCTGTCATCCAATCACAGGATTTCATGTATGGTAAGCTTGTCCACTTTTATAATAATTACCTTACCTTAGAAGTCTATTGGTTGACAATATAAAAATCTTTATACTGACAAAACGTGAAAAAGAAACTCTTTACATAAACGGTTGACATAAGTAAGTTTTATGACAACTTCATATCTTTTAATAAAAATAATTGCAATTCTGAATAGACTTACCAAGAGTCAGCATATATATGAACAGAAGCGAAGTCCACACCAAGAGCCTGGTGGTTTCTTATAAAATCAGTTCCAACCTGTGTAGCATATGTATTGGGATTGAACTGAGTTCTCTGAGGTGTTGATGGGCCATAAAATCCTTCTAGTCCAACCTCTACTAGGTGTTTTGGATCAATTTTCTTCACTTGGAATGCCATTTCTTGAATCCAGTCCTATGGAATACATATTCAAGTGAGTAGTTGAGTTTAGGGAACTATGTGACATCATGGAAAGAACTTGCTATTAGAATGCAATTGTTTAGTGCGATGCGATGTGATTATATGACATCACAAAATGTATATATATATTTTCTTTTCAATCAATACCTCAAGACAATATGGAAGCCAAAAGAAAGGGATAAACCTGTAACTTGTCACCTGTGGGATCTGAGGTGCAACGAGGCTCATTCATCAATTCCCAAGCAAAAATTGTTGGATCCTCCTTGTAAGTGATGTTTGTGAATGTGTTAACTCTATTGAGCACAGTCTGCACAGTGAAAATAGTACTGGAACCAACTTAGCATAATCATAAAGAAAAATAATAACACAGTAAACAGCAGTCCATACATATCAAGATAGGATTCCAGCGTGGTTTTAGTTGTTGCAATATATAACAAACAGGCTTCAATTCAAGGGTCCAGATGAAACTAACCAATGGTCACTAGTGCAAAAAGCTCTTAGACAGTGATTTTTAAAGCTCTTAGACAGCAGTTTTGCAACCGTAGTAAAAGTTTGTTTATTTAAAGGAACTTGCCTTAACATGGGACTTGTAGTAGCTTCTAAGAGTTGGATGTGAGAAGAATTCATCATCAGAGGTCAAGTTAAGGCCAGCAGCATTGCCCCATTTCACATATTGCGCTTTGCCTCCATATGCCTCCCAGTTGTTAGTCAATGATAATATAAGCCTGATTTTGTATTTCTTTGCTTCACTTACCACAAAGTCCAGGGCCTGAGGAACCAATAGTAAAATGGAATTACATAAGGAATGCTAGTTACCTACACTGATAACTAGTAACTCAGTTTGATTGTAGCATTCTGATTTCAATGGTAAAGCTTACAGAAGAAAACAATTAATAATGGTTGTGGTCTAGCACATTGAACATGCTTCAATTGAAGTAACAAGTAGCTGATAATACTGGACAAGTTAACATGATAATACTGTGTGGTTATATGTAAAATATTATTTGTTGCTGTAAACTGAATACCAACTTAGTGTAGAATATTTCACAGAATAACAGAACAGTAAAAAAGCACCTTGAAGACTTCTTCATCATAAACTGATGGAGATTTCTGTAGGGCACGCCATTGGCCATCATTGAAGGCCCATGTCCTACAAACTGTCATACCCACTGAGGATGCCTGCTTGAACACCTCAGTGACCTTTCCTCTGGTGGACTCATCTGCAGCAAATACCATAAGCCAATATGTGTTGAATCCATTGACATAGAAAGGTTTGTCATTCACCACAAATTGGTTTCCCTTCTTTTGCACCATCTGCCAATCATCATCTTTCACGCCCCTCATTTCTCTATAAACATATATACAAGACGTGAGTGCCAAGTAAACTAAAGATGCAACAACTAAAGATGCAAGGAATTTCAAACACAAACCCATAATTTGAGATAGAATTTTCCATTTCATTGTTGCCTTCCATGAGTGCTTCCTCATCCTTCATACTCCCTCCAAAAGCATTGGAACTTAAATTTTTAGTAAGCACTAAGAAAAGTACCAAAGAAATAATGCGAACACCAAATATCTCCATTGAGCTTGGTTACATAGCCACGGTGTATTGGATCATATTATATACGTGAACATCTTTAGCTTTCTTCCATACAAATTCATCAAACATACAGAAGAGTAGGGTGCAAGTGGAGTTCAATCTGATGATGTTTCTACTCTACCTTTAAAGCAAAGAAAATTCTCTATTCCATTGTTCAGCAATGGATAGACAAGGTAATTCAAGGGTAGGAGTAAAGTTTCATAAACTTCACGTCTTCAACCCCTTAAGGTAAGTTCAAGTGGGTTCCACACCTCCACTAATTAGAGTTGGTACACAGAGGAAGGCTTTGTTAGATTTGAACTAGTTGCTTACAGCATTATAGGAAACATGTTAGCATTATTAAATATTAATTCATTGATAAAAAGTATACACATAGGATAATCTAGTACAAGGTCCTTATAAGCAATTTTAGTTGTGCTGTATCCATCATAGACATTTGAGGAAGAACTTCATGATAAGAATGGTCTCTCTTACTGAAAGTATAAATGCTTGGAGGAGGATCATGTTTCTTTGTTCAGAAGGGGTAGAGTAGAAGAGAAGGATGAAGGGAAAAAGAGAATTGAAGATGAGATGCAAAAGGGTTGGTTTAAATTGGCACTCTTCTTTGTAATACTTATCTAACTCATTTGCTTATGGTTTATGTAAGTTTAGACTTGTGTGCTGACCCATTTGATAAAACAATAATAATATTTTAAAAAAATTAAAACACAAATATATATAATAATAATTTATTGATCAAATAAAAAAAATCTATTAATGTGACATAAAATTAGATTAGACATAAAAACTATAATTCATTTAAAATTTAAATTATGGGATAGAGAATTCGTTATGAAACCTCTCAAACATGTTAACTTATAATGGCGTTAACAACTAGAAATTTCTTTCAAAGAAAAAAACTCAAGCTCACTAGAAGTAGATAATTTTCTCCACACTATTTCAAGATTTTGGCACTTCTCTGAGAAACAAATAATGCTAAGAGGATCTAGTTTAGGAATACAATTAAAAACAATAAAAGTCGTTTAAAAATAGAAAATTAAAATATGGATGTTTCTTCTTACACCTCTAATTTTTCTTCTTGCACCCTACATTATTCGAAATAGCCAAATTACCCTTAACCGTTTTAAGTGATTTTAGAATAGGGGTGTTCCGTAGACAAAATGTATTTCTGCAATAAAAATTTCGAAAGAAAAAAAAACTATTCCAAAATATCTTTTTTGAAACATATTTTTTTATTTTTAGAATGATAAATCCGAAATTAATAAAATATGTTCTGGAAATATTTTAAAAAATATAATTTGAAAATCATTTTTAAAAGAGTAAAACCGTTTTTTAAAATATAATGGGTTACAGGAAAAAAACATCCTTAAAATATACACTATTAAATTGTACATAACACTATATGCACTTTTTGAATTTATGTTTATAATTCTTTCATTCAGTAAATATTGTTTACACATTTCGATTGAAAACTTATAAATATCTTGCAATCAAATATTTAAAAGTGGACATTTAATTAAGAAGTTATTAAATAAAATAGTTCAAAGTTACTTAACGTTATAGAGATAAGAATCTTTGAATACCTAATTCAATTTAAAATATTCATTAAATAAAATCAATAGAACATCTTAAAATATCGTAGAAATTACGTGTTTTATATTTCTTAGTTTGAGTATTTCTTTAAAATATTTTAACTATTTTTATTATTTTGTAAGTTGTTTTATAAGGTTTACTAATATTTTTTGCGATTTGCTTCCCTTTTTATAATTATTTCTTAATTTATGTGGTTTTTTTTTTGTGTTATGTTAATTAATATAATTTTTTTAACCGGTATAAAACAAAATCTTGTAACATTGATCATGTCCATAAAAAAATACTATGTTATTTGTTTGCTTGTTTACTTTAAATTGTTAGTATAAATGAAACGTTGCTACGTGAAGTACCAAATAACATTCATGAAGTAATAGTTGACATTTAGAATATTAAAAGAATTTCAAATTATTTCAAATGATTTAGTCAATGATAGAGTATGTTTAGCTAATACTAACTATTTTTTTAATAAGTCGGTGTCTTACATCGATTTAATCGATATTAATAAAATTCATTTAATTTTGGACATAAATAGAGTTAACTTTTTCATTCACACTCATCTCTTTCATTTTGACTTCTATTTTTCTTCCACCCTCAGATTCTTCATCTATATATATGTTCTTCATCCACATTTTTCTACTCATCCCCTTCATTCACATTCATTTTCTACATTCACACTCATCTCTTTCATCTATTATATTTTTTTTCTATTTCTTTTATATTTTATTTTTGAAGATTGAGGCGTTATACGAAAAAAGAATTTGTTACATTATTATCATCAACATCAATCAAACTGATAGAAATTAAATTATTATTAAAAGAATATTTTATTTAACATCTCAACTTTAAAATAAATTTTAAAATAAAAATACATTAATATTAGTGTGGCTGACACTAAGTTGCTTTAATTAAAATTTAATTTAAAAATTAGTGATTTATTAGCTCGACTTAATCAGTTTTATTCAAAGTTGGTTTTCAAAAATAGAAACTAATGAATTAGTCTTTATAGTTTTAGAGTCTCCTAGGCATGCAATGCAAATTTGTCACTATTAACTAATTAGAGTCCATTTTTATTTATTAGTGTCAGAAAGACATTAAATGTTTTCTTATAGGTGACAATAACCTATATTTAGAACCTTATTAAACTATTTTGAATCATTAATTTTGTAAGAATTTGTTTATACGACTAAATATAATTATGTGAAATGAAATGAAAATAATAATAATTAAATGGAATTTATGTTTAAACTTAGTTTATGTTAATTTGTGTAAGAGATGTATGTGAGTTGGCTGTGGGTTAAATGATTATTGGTGTGGTTGAATGGAAAGTTTGGAATAATAGTTGGGTCTTGTTTCGTAAAATTAAAGATTTCAAACAAGAAACGGGTGTGCTTAGTAAAAGCAAGGGGTTCCAATTACAAAAGTGATATTTCTCTTCTTACCTTTAAACATATAAGTTCTTCTTCTATATCCTCTCTTTCTAACCCCTCTACTCCTTTTTGCTAAACCTTTCCTTTCTTAAAATAATAATAATGTCAATTTGTAATGTAACCTCGAGTAAGTTTTCTTCTTCCTTTCTTAAAACTTTCATATTTTCCAATGTTTAAAAACCATGCATGTCTTAGAGATTATGATGTTGAAAAGAATTTTGAATTTGAGTTGGAGTTTGATTGAGATTTCAACCATTTCAATCATTTAGGTGAGTAGAAAGTTTTGTAAGTAATTTTAATATATCCTCGTCTTTAATCTCTAGATTCTTTAGTGTATAAAAAAAAATCAAGGTAAGATAATCTATTCTTGATTCAAATCTAAATTTTTTTTACCGCGATGAACATGATTATCAAATTTGAGATTCAACTTGTAACTTTTCTAAATTTAGAGTTCACTCACCAATTATATCTTGATTCGAATGTAAACTCCTTTTTGTAGACTTGTGATAGAATCACACAAACTTAATAAACTCAGGTAGACTCATGAGTTTGAGTCCAAGTCATGAAGTTAAAGTGAGATTTCATTTTTTTTGCAAAAAGTGACACAACAAATGACGTTTGAATTCATGTTTGGCATTTTTCGATTTTTGAACGCGTCAAGTAGAGATGGAAAAGGAACTCATCCCCACGAGTATTGTCTGAACAGTCCCGATTTTGACTGGGAATGTCTGCATTAACTGAGTACGAGTACGGGTATGGGTAATACTCAATTTTTTAAATTAGGTATGAAAACGGGGATGAGTATGTACATATCCACCTCACTCATGTCCTTATACTTGTCCCAATACATATCATCGTCCTCATACTCGTTCCCATTTTAAATTACTAAAACACCTTTAATTTATTAGGTAACTTAGAAATTTATATTAATTTTTCTTTGGTCCTTACTTTTGTAACTTATTTTTAGTTCATACATTTGATATTTTTTACTATTTTCTATAATTATTTGACATTTATCCAATTTTTATTTGATACTCTCATTTGATATTTTATATAATTATAATTTTTTTCTTGATATTTGACATTACAGAAAATAAAATATGTATCATTTTGACATTAAATACTTGATAATATCATGTTTTCTTTACTATGATTTTTATTTTATATAAATAAATATTTAATTAATATTTGAAACAATAAGGGAACAAGTACGAATATACTTGTTCCTCGATAGGGATGGGTATGAGACAAAAAAATAATACCAGTTGTGTTTTGAGATGAGGATTATGATGAATTTTTACTTTAGGGATGAGGATGAGTCACACCCGCCCTATTTCCATCCCTAGTGTCAAGATAGAGTTCGCATTTCATAGAGGAACAACACATCGTGATAGGGTTTGTGTTTCACATATAAATACTACATCACACTATGCTATGTTTTTTAACACCATTATTCTGCCCACAAGATTTGGCCACAACATTTCATCATGTTTCACCTTCCTTTCACTACAAGAAAATCATGAAATAGAAACCAATTTTTAGAGACCAAAATAATTAGTTAAAATAGTAACTAAATTAGAGATCATTTTAGAAACTAAAAAAAAATTGGGCTTCTAAATCCGTTTCTATTATTGTTAAATAATTTTTAAATTGATATCTAATTAGCAACCAAGGTTTTAGATACCAAATTTAGAAACTAAATAATTGGTAGTTAAAACTTTGGTTGCTAATTAGATACCAATTTAGAAACTATTTAACAATAATAGAAACTAGTTTAGAAACCAATTTTTTTTTTTAGTTTCTAAAATAGTTTCTAATTTAGTTACTATTGCAACTAATTATTTTAATCTTTAAAAATTGGTTTCTATTTCATGATTTTCTTGTAGTATTTCACAATTGCACCACATTTCATCTTCCTTCCATAATCACATCACATTTCTTATTTGGATACTAAATTGATGTTTCATTTTAGATCCCACAATAAAGATTTGAATGATATAATTTTTACTTTTTGAATTTTATCTCTTTTTTTCTTCATGTTTAGTTGTTGAAATTTGAAAATGTTTAGAAGTAAGACTATTTCAAATTCTTTTAATGTAAGTATAGATGTATCATTGCTTCTGTTTACACCTAAAAGTAAAAAAATTTACAAGAAATTAGACTATGTAGGGCGGAAAAATGATGTAGATGTTGAGGATAATGAAAAAAAATAATTAAATGTAATTATTACTCTAAGTTGTTCAATGGAGGAATTGCCATATTCAAGCATCATCTTGTTTGTAATAGATATGATTTTGAGCATTCTACTTTAGAGTTAAAATAAGTTAGAATTGTAATGATGAAAATTGTCTGAAAGGTTAAGGAGGTATCAATGAAAAGAAATATTAAACAAAATTAAAGAAATTGTTGATGAATAAAGTGAATGGATGAATACAAATACTAGAAGTATATGTTTAAAAACAAAGGAAAGGAAAAATGTAGTGATAATGTTGAAGATACTTTAATTTAATTGTAGCAAAAAGGGAATAAAGAAAATTTTAAAGTTTAAGATGCTTAATTTTTCTACACAATTATTGAACAATCTTAAAGAGATTATGTCTCTTTATTCATTTGATATGTATAACATTTAAAAAATTATAGATAAAGTATTCAAGATGTTGGATAATGTTCTGAAATTAGTTGGAGAGGATAATGTAGTATAAGTAATTACTAATAATGGTGCAAATTTTAATGTGACTAGAGAACTATTGATGCAAAAATGGGAGCATTTGTATTGGACCTCGTATGTTTTCCTTTGCATTGATTTGATCTTTGAAGATTTTGAAAAATATTTTCCATCAACCTACTATCAAGAATGGAAGAAAAATCACCACCTACATTTATGGTAGATCAATGTTAATCAACATGATGAACAAGTTTACAAAAAAGAAGAAAGTTAATAAAGTACGGTATGATTATATTTGTCACAACTTAGTTGACTCTAGCTTGTTTTCATGAGTTAAAAGTGTCATGGATGAAATTATTTAACTTTGAAGACTATAAAATAAGGAAGTCTTGGAACTTCACAAGAGGGAAAAAAAATTGAAAATGTGGTATTAGATAGTCAATTTTGGAAGAATGTAACTATGTGCCTTAAAGTTGTAGTCCCTTTTAAGGTGATCTTTTGATTGTTGAATTCAGATATAAAACCTATAACAAGTTTCATATAAAGAGATTAATGTTGGAGATCCCACATTGACTAGAGATTAGAGTCTTTCATTGTATATAAGTGGGTGCAAACCTCAACCCTATGAGCCGGTTTTATGGGGTTAAGTTAGGCTTAAAGTCCATTTCGTAATATGGTATCAGAGCCATTTTGAGCCTATCCTATCGAGTATTTGTTGGGCCTATCGTGCCACCCGTTATCGGACCGCTATCGGACCACCCATAATATATAGTCCCACGCACGATCCCACATCGACTAGAGATTAGAGCCTTTCATTGTATATAAGTGGATGCAAACCTCAACCCTATGAGCCGGTTTTATGGGGTTGAGTTAGGCTTAAAGTCCACTTCGTAATAATTAATTGTACAAAAGAGAACATTAAATATAACTTTAATGATATTAAGAAAAATTGAAATTTCTAAATCTTCTTGTTTAAAATTTAATTATTTAGTTTTGTAATTACTTCTAATATAGCATCATTGATATTTCCATAATTATAAACTTGTTTGGAAAATCATTTATGAGAGATAGGATGATTACAAAGTGGACTTTAAACCTAACTTAACAACCGGCTCATCGGGTGAGGTTTGCACCCACTTATATATAATGAAATATTATCATCTCTAGTCGATGTGATATCTCCAACACACACCCCTCACGCCAAGAGTGAGAGCTCGTGCGTGGGACAACATATTATGGGTGGTCTGATAACGAGTGACACGATAGGCCCAACAAACACTCGTTAAGATAGACATCTCTAGAGATCCCACATCGACTAGATTCAATAAAGTTTCCTAACACCTATTTAAGAACTAAGATTCTTTAAAATTCTAAAAGTATAAAAGAAATAATCATGAATTATTTATTAAGATTGAAATAATAAAACAATTCAGCAAACATTTATATAATAAAAATATGATAAATATTAATATTTGAAGTCAATATACTTTTTTTTAAGACTATCCACTCTTGCAAATATTACATATAATAGAAAGTAAATGTATATAAAATTAATAATTTATTATATATTTATGTGTTTCTCATTTTAATTTTATATCAAAGTATAGTACTCTATTCTTATCGTACTACATTATCTCTTATTTATGATTGTTATGCGATTATGAAAATTATTTTTTACATAAAAATGTATAATAGTATAAATATATCACCACACATACCCAAAAGTAAAAGAAAAAATGCAAAACTTATTTTAGAAAATTTGTATTATAAATCTTTTATATATAATAAGTATATTTAGTGTGGTTTATAATTTTTTTTTATAAAAAATTAGATTTATTGATGAATTTTTATCCGTAAACCTGAATTCGTAGGTTAATTGAGTATTATCTCCATATATTATCCATTGATATGAATCTGTAGGTCAATTTAGTATTACCTTCGGATATTATCCATGAATCTGAATCCGTAGATAAATTCAGCTTTACTTACAAATTATTATCCATGGATCTTTATCCGTAGATAAATTTTACATTATCTACAAATTTTACCTACGAATCTATATCTAAAATAAATCCAATATTATTACTAATTACTAATATAAATATTTTTATTAAAAATATTAAGAATATAAATAATTTTAATAGTTTTAAAAGTTTTAATAATAAAAATAATATTAATCATAATAATTATGTACAAAATATTAAAAATATTATTATAATATGAATAATTATAAAATCATACCTAATATTCATAAACAATAATAATAAATAATAATCATAACTAATACATACTATTAAAATTTATAAAACTAATAATAATAATAATTTTAATAATAATAAAAATAATATTAATAATATTAATGTTATTAATAATGTTGATAACATAAATAATAATCATAATAATATATAATATTGGTATTTAATAATTAATAATAATAATAAAAATTCATATAATAATTAAAAATTTAAAAATAAAATATGTTAGATATATTCACATACTGGAGTTGGTAATTATTGTTTTCATTACCCAGAATTGGTAGGTAACTTCTATTTCCATTACTCACTGTCTGGAGTTGGTAGATAACTACGATTTTCATTACTCACGGACCTATTATCTCTAGGTAAATTACCTTATTATATACGAATTTATATTAATAATATAAAATATTAATGATATTAATTTTTTTATTAATATTAATAATAATATTATTATTATTTATAATATTAATGGTATTAATAATGTTAATACTATTATAATATTTATAATATTAATAGTATTTAATAATATTTATAATAACTAATAATATTTATAATATTTAATAATATTTAATAGTATTTGATAATATTTAATAATATTAGTAGTATTTAATAATATTAGTAATATTTATTAATATTAGTAATATTTATTAATATTAATAATATTTAATAATATTAATAATATTTAATGATATTTAAAAATATTAACAATAATATTTAATGATATTAATATTATGAATAATATTATTATAATAATTAATAATATTATTAATTTTAATAATAATAATATTAATAAAATTAATTATATTATTAATTTTATTAATATTAATAATTATACTAATAAATATAATAATAATCACTACACCATAACATAATTGATCTAATAAAGATTATTCTAAAACCTTGACCTCAAGTCCTACAAGTTTATTTATAACATTAATTTCCAACATTAATAATAACTATAAATTATAATAGTATTTATAATAGTTGTCAATATTATTCTAAAAATAAATATTAATAATATTGGTAAATTGAAATTAGATATAATAATAAAAAATTAAAATAATAATTAAAAATTTAAAAATAAATATGCTGGATTTAATAATTTTTTTTTGTTAAACCCTAAATTTTAAAAATTAGAATGTGTCTAAAATAAATTTTTTCATAATAACTTTTCTAGAAATTTTGTTACCAATTAAATTAACTTTTTATAAATTAAAAAAATAAATTAAATAAGTCATATAAAAGATTCATACAATTTAATTTTAAGATAATAATAAATTGTTTTTTTTCAATCTTAGATATGTGTTGGAAGAAGTTTATACAATCATATTGGTAGTGAAATTTTCAGTGAAAGTCTATATTCTAGATAGTTCCCACAAACCTAAAACTATTGCATAGTAAATATTGGGAAATCCTTATCTTCTTATTTCATGTGACATTTTTGTAGTTCTCTGTGTCATGTCTACACCAGAACCTTCACTTTTGAAACACAACACTTTGTAATTTTCTATGCTAACAGATAGAGATAATGACAATAATTTCCTGCACACAATAAAAGTTATATTCTATAATAATACACATCAGATCCAGGTTCACTATTAATGGAGTTTATACAGAAGATGATGCAGTTTAATTGTCTTGTTTCATTTTTTTAAGTACACTCTTGGTATATGGTATGTGATCACAATGTATATAGAACATTATTTGTCCATTAATCTTAGTACTTTAATATGTCTTTTAATATTTATTTCAGTAGTTTAATTATCAATAAATATAATTAAAAACATTAAATTGTGTTAAATCCAACTATCATTATCAAGTAAAATATTTTAATATATATAATTATCATAATAGTTCTTCTTATTATTATTGTAAAGGAATATTAAGGTTTTATTAAAATAAAGTATATGGATATATAATAACCTATTATTTTGTCTTTTGTGTTTAGTATTTATTTCAGTAGTTTAATGTCTTTTAATATGTGATCACAATGCATATAGAACATTATTTATCCATTAATCTTAGTAGTTTAATATGTCTTTTAATATTTATTTCAGTAGTTTAATTATCAATAAATATAATTAAAAACATTAAATTGTGTTAAATCCAACTATCATTATCAAGTAAAATATTTTAATATATATATAATTATCATAATAGTTCTTCTTCTTATTATTGTAAAGGAATATTAAGGTTTTATTAAAATAAAGTGTATGGATATATAATAACCTATTGTTTTGTCTTTTGTGTTTAATTATTAATTAATTTAAAACGAAAAATTCCATACAAAAAATATAAAAACTAACAATAATAAAAAAATGTTAATAATATTAGTTTCATGTTTTAATTCTTTATTAAATATAATTAAAAACATTAAATTAAACTAAATCTAAAGATCATTATGGAATCAAATTTTTTTAAGGATATTTTATATTATTTTGTTTGGAAGAGCTTTATATATAAAAATTTATAAATAAATAAATAAAATTTATATAAATTGAAATCTATTTATATAATATAAAAAAATTAAGAGAAATAATATAAGTTTACAAATTAATTTATAAAAAAAATTTACTTTTTTTTAAATCATGAAGACATTATTGTAAACATATTTATAGAAGTTTGTAGAAAAACTACCTATTGTTATCTTTTCTTAATTAAAAGTCTCAACTTATATCTCACATGAAAAATATTCAAAACTATGCTCATGTCATAGTGATTTTGGATCGTATTACATTGTCGTGAAATTGTGTAGCACAGAAACACAATGAAACAAATATGTATTCATGACTCTTCAGTTAATCATATATAAAATAAAACCATATTAAAAAGATTTGAAAATAATAAAGTTTCAATATTTTTTTTCTCACTTTTATATATTACTCAATTTATTTATTTATGTATATTTTAACCTCCAACTTAGAGTAACTCCAAAAAAACAACCTTGAACTGAGTAACATAGCAGTGAAGGCAATCTGTGTATAAATAGATAAGGGATCTTGTCTGTCTCACTGCAGTTGAAGCAAAAAGTGCTGAAGTGAAGAAACACAATGGAGAGAAGAAGGTTTAGCTATGAGGTGCTGGTGTTTTTGCTGACCCTTTTGCTCTTCTCATTGACTTGTGCCACTGCTTCATCATCAGACCCAACACAACTCCTTGACCATGTGGAGCAACCCAGGAGGAATCTTCTTGCCAATGGCCTTGCTAAAACTCCTCCAATGGGGTATGTGTGTGATTTGTGTTCAGTAACTCAAAGTTTCTTCTTTTTGTGAGAATGACTGTTTTTTTACTTGCAAAGTCTCTTAGTTTCCCTGTTTATCACTGACAAATTACAATACTCCTCAACCGACAGTCGGTTTGTGTTGTAAATAGTGCTGACAAGCATCTTGGGAGAACAGTTTTTTTTCTCATACCTTAAATAAGTTGTTACAACTACACATAGCTCATTCCTGTGTGATTCCAAATTTATCCATTAAAAGATTTATCATACTGAGATGTTATTACTTACAATAGTTCTTTTTGGTGCAGGTGGAACAGTTGGAATCATTTTTCTTGTCAAATTAACGAAAAAATCATCAAAGAAACTGGTATGTGGTCATTTGTGTGTGTGCTTTGTGAATTTTGTATTTATCAATCATCATCAATTTATGGTTATATATAGAATTATGTGTACATTTGAGAACGTAGCTTTTAACTTTTATTTTATTTTTTTAGAAAAGATCCACTTGGTTGAGAATTTAGTCTGACTGTGAATTTTTTATATGGGTTTACAGCTGATGCCCTTGTTTCTACTGGTCTTTCTAAGCTTGGATACAGATATGTCAATATAGGTACATGAAAACTCCTATTTTTTCAAGCACAAGCATGTGCTTCTTTGCTATGCAAAATGTCATAAGCACAAGCAGTTAAACTTAATCCACAATTTTCTATTTTTCTATTGTTGCAGATGATTGTTGGGCTGAATTAAACCGGGATGCTAGTGTATGTTTGTTATGGTTTTTATATGCTTCATTGCATTTAATTTTCTTACTGCTTAGCTGAAAGTTCTCACATTCAATTAATTTTTGTTTTCTTCGAACATCTGTATAGGCTATTGTTATTTGTTGTATTGTTATAGGGTAATCTGGTAGCAAAAAAATCAACATTTCCTTCTGGAATCAAAGCTCTTGCAGATTATGTTCACAGCAAAGGTCTTAAACTTGGAATTTATTCAGATGCTGGGTACATAGACTTAACTAAACAACTAGCCACCAATTTAGTCCAATGTGCTTTTTTTATAACATTTTTAACCAAGGTTTAGATTGGTCAATTTTGCAGGTATTTAACTTGTAGCAAACAGATGCCTGGTTCTCTTGGTCATGAATTTCAAGATGCCAAGACTTTTGCATCATGGGTATTTGACATTGTGCTCTTTTCTTCTTCTTTTCCCTTGGAATTATCGTATTTAGTGCAATTAAACAAATGGTTCTTTTGGTTTATTTACAGGGTATTGATTATTTGAAGTATGATAACTGTAACAATGATGAATCAAAACCAACTGATAGGTATTCATGCATATTGGTGTTATATTTTGATTGATCGAGTTGAATATTTGAACATTCCACTTTGTTAGTTGTATATAATTTTGAAAACTATGGTCTTCATATGACTAGATACCCTGTTATGACTCGGGCTTTATCGATGGCTCGTCGTCCAATCTTCTTCTCACTGTGTGAATGGTAATTTTACTTGTGTTTAGTATCTTATTGCTGCACCAATTTTAAGGTCTTCCCTCTAATCATATTTGGTGTGTTTGTTAGGGGAGACTTGCACCCTGCTTTATGGGGTGCTAAAGTGGGAAACAGCTGGAGAACTACCAATGACATTAATGATTCATGGGAAAGGTGAAAATTATGTTTTTAGTTAGTCAGTACAAATGGAGCAAATTTCTATAGCCATCTCATGTGTCTATTGCACACCTATTCAAAAGAAAATTATCTAAAACATTAGTTTCATTGTTAATCAGAGTAATAATCTACTAACCAGGATCTAACTCAACTGGTTGATCAGTCTTGAGTTGTTGTAAGCTCTCCTGGTACCTGTGTTCAACTCCTACAAATAAGAAAAAACTGATAATGTACCACTTAACGGATCAAATCAACTGGTGCAGAGTTATTCTAAAATTGGTCCTGAAATGTGATGAAGCAGGGTATGTAGGTGTTCACCTAAATTGATTCATTTGGATCTGTAAGGAAAATGTATGGAATTTGGCTACTAATTAAGAGCTAATCAAGTAGGCTATTTAGTTGTTCAGCCATATTGAATTAATATGGATCTGTAGCTAATAAAGGTTACCATTATCTTTGGCAGCATGATTTCAAGGGCAGACATGAACGAAGTTTATGCTGATTATGCAAGACCTGGTGGTTGGAATGGTTAGAATCTCATTAACCTTACGTTTTCTTTAGTATATTTTATCCAATTGAGAATCATGATATCCATTGAACATGTGAACTCAACAGATCCTGACATGCTTGAGGTGGGAAATGGAGGGATGACAAAGAATGAATATATTGTTCACTTCAGTTTATGGGCCCTTTCCAAGGTAGTACTTTAATTCTTTTGTTTTCAAGTACACTGATTTATGTAAAAGCATGTGCAAGGCCTTCTTCTTTTATTTCCTCATGTGAAGGTTTATTGCAGGCTCCTCTTCTTCTTGGCTGTGATGTTAGAAATATGACTAAAGAGACTGTGGAGATTGTAACAAATAAGGAAGTTATTGCAGTTAACCAAGGTGATACATAACTAGGGTCATTCTATTATCTCTAATGAAAATAGTTTATGTACTGACAAAGTAAAGACGTTTTATCAGTCTTTACAAAAATTACTTGAAAAGTCATAGCTACCATGATTTTTAATTGGTCGATTTTCATTGCCTAGAAACCTTTCACATTCTGTAAAAATCTTGAACTTTGTTAGTTTATATCAAATTCATTTCTTATTCATTGTAGTTAGGTACTGTTATTAATATTTATATCATACAATGTCAGATTCACTTGGTGTACAAGGTAAAAAGGTTAGGATGGAAGGTGATATTGAGGTAAGTTGAATTTGGAACACAGCACATGCTTTTGTCTCTATTTTCATATGAACAAGAAATTATCATAGATGAGTTTTTTTGCAGATTTGGGCAGGTCCTCTTTCAATGTACAGGGTGGCTGTTATCTTGCTTAATCGTGGCCCTTGGAATATTTCCATTACAGCCAACTGGGATGACATTGGTATTCCATCAAAAAGTGTTGTTCAAGCAAGAGACCTTTGGGAGGTATTGTATTGGATTCATTCAATCTTGCATGCATGCTAGGTTTTCATCACAATTCTTTTGGTACTGATGCTATGATTTATGTGCTACAATGCTTGCAGCACAAGACATTGGTGGAACGCTTTCAGGAAAAATTGACTGCCCAAGTTGATCCACACGGGTGTAAAATGTACGTGCTGAAGCCAGTTGCTTGAGTTCTGAAACAAATTTTTGGATTGCAGCTTGTGGAGCCACTGATGTCAATATTGTTTTTCTTACTTAGTGTAACTTTTGCACGAGTTTCTCTTCAATAAACATTTTCATGTGCTTCTATTCATAGAAGCTTGCTACCTTAGTGTACAAAGCTTGGAAGCAGTCAATCAGATGATAATAAAACTGTTCAAATGCTAAATGATTCCAGAATTTACAAATTTAAACACAATCTCTCAAGTGAACAAACTTAAATAAAAGTTTACTTGAATAGAAAGTGTTCTCGAACGGGGGGTTAGGGTGCAGGGAACTAGTAAGATCACTTTTCTCCTTCTTCGATCAGTCGTATCGTATTCCTTCTTGCAAACCTCTTTCCTCCTCTCTCCTCGTTTCACCTCTCGATCTTCTCATAGCCCAAGCTCGGATAGTACCCGCAGAAGGTACTTCGACGTACAAGTCAGTTTAGTATTTGACACTCGGTTGTCAGAGTACTGTTTATGATCACGGACTTGGATCTTAGAATCTGTACTATTTATATTATTTTAGTGGGTCTTTTCTATTGGGCCAGATTAGAGAGTTGGAATATGTTTAGGGATACATTACCTAGTTCTTAATTATGGGTTAGCCTCACTGACTCTGCTTAAGCGTAACTAGATTTGTGTTGTCGGTCAACCCATTGATGGGGACCTAGTCATCAGTCGACCCAATGATAGGGACTGAGACATGTAATCAGTCGTACGACCCTTACTGGTACATAAAGCAACAAAAACACTTTTTAATTAATTTAATAAGATAAACACATTTTATAGAATATAAGTTGGTACAAACATAATCTTATAAATCAGTTTTATAAAGTTAAATTATGTTTAAATTTCACTTCTTAATTTTGGTATAGTCATTTAGATTCTATCCAAATTATCCAAAGATGGTTTCGATTGGACGTCGAATGGACCGACTAGATGGCCCAAAGATGTTTCTTTCTAGCTGAGTTAGAGCATCTACCTCCTGTAATACTTGTGACAATTGTGTTGATTTCTCGTTCGAGTACACCAAGTGAGACTGGCCCAACAATAGTGTTAATAACCTCCTGAACCCTACATCTGGTTCGATTGTATCTCTCATGACTTCCACTTCGTGGTCGCGTCCTTCTTAGTGGACTTTCACTTCGTCTTTGTCTCGTTGGACGTTGGTTGTCGTCACATCGACGTGAGTCCCCCTGTTCGGACCAATCATAGTATTCTTTTTGCCTTCTGGGTGGATATCGATCCCTTTGTGGGGATCGATATGTACTGGTATCAGTCTTGATGAATTTTTGGAAATGACCCTCTTGAATAAGTTCTTCTATTTTTATCTTTTTAATGCTTGGCATCCTTAGGTCGTATGGCCATAATTATCGTGATACTGGCAACGTTTAGAAGTATTAGTGTTCTTTAGAGTTTGTGACTATTTCAAGGTTGGGATTAACTCGACCTGTAATGCCTTATCGAGGATTCGTCCTCTTAGGACAGTTAAAGGTGTCTAATTAAGGAATCGGGGACCTCAAAGCGATCAGACCTACCAGGTAGAGTTCGATTGCTTCTATCTTTTTCTTTTTCTTTTCCCTTGTTAGCACCTTCAAATTGATGATTCTTATGGTAGTCAATATGCTCTTCAATCTGCATGAATTTGGTAACACGATTCCTCAATTCTTCCATATTTTTGGTTAGTCATTTGATTAAGCTTTCGGTGTTGATAAGGCATTCAAGTGTTCATCCTTGTTGATACCATTGTTTTCGGTTGCTATTTGCTACTAGAAATTGAGTAATACTTCAATCCCACGGTGGGTGCCAATTGTACCTATATAGGCTGAGGGACACAGATAGTACCTGTGACTGGACGTACAATTGTTGATGTGTTGGTATCTTTAAGTTCTTTTAAGCCTCCTTCTTCTAATGTTGATGCTCGATCGGCCGAGGGAACTACGATTGCACTCTAACGCTTAAGTCAATGCTCTGATTTAGGTGTATTATAGCATAATGTAAAAAATGTACCTTACTTCTTCTCATAAGTCTTTATTTATAGTACTTGGTTTATGGGTGTTGACCCTTATGGGTTGAATATCAGTTGCTTAACTGATATACATAGCGGTTCCTTAATATATGAGGAGTATCTTTCAGTTTAATCAGCTTTATCTGTTACGTTAGATATATTTTTTGTATATTTTGGAGTGTGGGTTGACTCATTCAACGCCATCGCTATTGTTGTTACTTATCACGTTTTTGTCCTTTAATTCAAACAGTAGGTTATAGGGGTCGAGACTGGTTCGTCCGGTACCGACCAATACACCTAGTTTATTCTAATCTTGGACTATAATCAAAATTTCATATAGGATGTAATAAAAAGTTATTTTAATAGAAAGCAATAAAAATCCTCATTAATTAATTTAATAAGATAAAGATATTTTATAGTATATAAGTTGGAACAAACATAATTGATTTTATAAAGTTAAATTATATTTAATCTTATATATAAGTTAGCAGATTTTTAAAAAAATTAATATATTAAAGATTTTACATTTATAAATTGATTTTATAAGATGAAATTTTAAAATACATTAAAAAAAAAAAAAACTTATTTCAATACAAACTTTTTTTTTCAGTAATCCAAGAGATTTGATTTGATGTATATTTTGACCAAAAGTCTTTAGTCTTGACAGGCTTCAGTGAATTCTAACTAATTAGATTATGTCCTTTTGTTAATATAATAAAAGCCCGTTTGTGTTAGCTATCCAACACCCGTCACGGTCATATTATTACTATTGTCTCTGTCAATAATTTGAGAATAAGCACTTTTAAATGTCTCAACTTATCTGTCATTTCCATGTTAGATAGCAATACTTATTCTGAGCAATTAATTAAGCATAAGAAAGTGACATCAGAAGAATGAAAACGCGTTTGCAAGTTGGAAGCTCATATCTGTCATCTAATCATCACCGCTTTTGAATTTCTATTTTCCTCCAGAGTGGTTTACAGCCAAACAACCATGGACATTCGTTGCATTATACAAAAATGATGAATTCAAATATCTCTATACCAGCAACTTTAATTTTAATGTTACTAATTAAATTGAATTTTTTTTATTAATATAAATTAATAAAATAATTAAATTGAATGCTTTTAAAATACTAAATATATTTTATTATAAGATAATAGAATAGTCGTAGTAAATATTACTTGTTAAATTATGTTATGGATCTATTTAGAAAGTGAGCGAAAGTTATAGATTTATTAATTAATTTCAGTTTTGTTTGTGAAATGTTTTTTTTTTGTCCTCTTACAAGTAGGTGTGGTATTTAAAGTAGTTTTCAGTGTTTGTGGCACTTTCTCACTTCATTTCCCTCTTCCACCATTATCTCTCTGTTCCTTCCAGCTGCAAGCATCTGGCATTCCAATCCAACCCTCAAAACTCGGGATCGTCCCGCTTTGACTCACCGAGTTGCTTTTCAGCTCCTCTTCCCATGGCGTAAGGTAAAACACCTTCTTTCTCAAATTTCAGTTTTCTTCAATATTCAAACCATCCTCACCTTTATTAGACCCCCCTCTTCTTCCTGATCTGGGTTCCTAAAAGATAAGATCTTTGCGTCAAATTTGTGGTCTTTGATTGTTTTTCAATTCTGGGTGTGCGTGATTGTAATTCCCTACAAGAGGTGTAGGCTATTTTATGGTAGAAAACAAAGCATTTTGAGTTTGAGTTTGAGTTTGAGTTTGGGTTTGGAATTCTGTGTCGTGATGTGGAGCATGAATCGGTACCGTGTTTGTGTTCCATTGTTGGTGTGCTTGGTACTGGCTATTGAGCTTGTTGTAGCAAAGGATTTTCAGCCTACTGATAATATCCTGCTGGATTGTGGGGGTCCTCCATCTAGTACTGATACTGATGGCCGTGAATGGACCACTGATGTTGGTTCCAAGTTTGATTCCTCCTCTTCAAAATCCACCACCGTATCGCCGGCGGCAACTCAAGACCCTGCCGTCCCCCAGGTTCCCTACATGACGGCACGCGTGTTCCACGCGCCGTTTACCTATGCTTTCCCGGTGGCTTCCGGTTGGAAGTTCCTCCGGCTGCACTTTTACCCGGCTTCTTACTCCAATCTCAATGCATCTAATGCCCTTTTTGCGGTGACGGCGAATTCATACACGCTTCTTAGGAACTTTAGTGTTGCTCAGACCACCCTAGCTTTGAATTATGCCTACATTTTGAAGGAGTTTGCCATCTATGTTGAAGGGAAAACCTTGAATGTGACTTTCACTCCGTCTACCAATGCATCCAATGCTTACGCTTTTGTTAATGGGATTGAGGTTGTGTCCATGCCTGATATTTATACTTCTACTGATGGAACTACCATGATAGTTGGTACAGATACTGCTTACACTATTGATAACAGCACTGCACTTGAGAATGTTTATAGGTTGAATGTGGGTGGGAATGATATCTCTCCCTCCCATGATACTGGTATGTTTAGGTCATGGTATGATGATGTTCCCTTCCTCTTTGGGGCTGCATTTGGAGTTACTCAGCCTGCTGATCCCGATGTCAAGTTTGAGTATCCTCCGAGCACACCAAGTTATATTGCTCCACTTGATGTCTACACTACAGCCAGATCAATGGGTCCGGATGAGAATATCAACATGAACTACAACTTGACTTGGATCTTCAACATTGATTCTGGGTTTTCCTATCTAGTGAGACTCCATTTTGCTGAGGTATCATCAAATATAACCATGGTTAATCAAAGAGTGTTTGATATATTCCTCAATAATCAAACAGCTGCCCCGGCTGATGTTATTGCCTGGGCAAAAGATTTTGGCCTTTCACATTCTAATGGGGTGCCTGTGCATAAAGATTATGTTGTCTTTGTTCCCGAGAATGTAGAACCACGGCAGGACCTGTGGCTTGCATTGCATCCAGATCCAACTAACAAGCCCATGTATTATGATGCAATCTTGAATGGAGTGGAGATTTTCAAAATTAATGATACTGCAGGAAATCTGGCAGGGACAAATCCCATTCCTCCCCCTGTGCAAAAAATAATTGACCCATCAACAGCTAGAGCACATAATCATGGTAAATCAAAGAATCATACAGGCATTATTGCAGGAGGTGTTGCTGGAGGAGTTGTTGTAGTGCTTGTGATTGGGCTATTTGCTTTTGCTGCGTCCCATCGTCGTAGACAAGGAAAAGATTCTGGTGCAAGTGAAGGGCCATCTGGCTGGCTTCCACTTTCTCTTTATGGTAATTCACACTCTGCAGCGTCTGCCAAGACCAACACAACAGGAAGTTATGCTTCCTCTCTCCCATCAAACCTTTGCCGTCATTTCTCATTTGCTGAAATCAAGTCCGCCACAAACAACTTTGATGAGGCTTTGCTTCTTGGTGTGGGAGGATTCGGTAAGGTTTACAAGGGAGAAATTGATGGTGGA
>Ga0123342_1001087_pt1 | contig 45245 bp, 18 predicted proteins | sample Turbeawhitnodule_FD_89960 | JGI IMG/M metagenome (GOLD analysis project Ga0123342, IMG submission 89960) | Root nodule microbial communities of legume samples collected from Mexico - Turtle bean Mexico white nodule | ecosystem: Host-associated > Plants > Roots > Nodule | place: Mexico: Nepantla...
TATATATATATATATATATATATCACTAGAGATATTTCTTATTTTAGTAAACCATCATTTATGTTAGGGATCACAATTTAAAGTATTCCATGAAGGACTTCCAAAATAATTTAATTCATGAAAAAGACCAATGAAAGGAGCATTTCAAAAACATTAGAGATTTTCAAGTTAAATATCATGATCTGACAATGCAATTTTTTTATAATTTGAAAGAATATAATTTATACAGAGGGTGAGAAATAGGAGAATAAAGTAATAGCAGCAATACTACTTAACTACATCCAGCTTTTGTTTCATTTCATGCCTACTCATTTTGATATATATATATATATATATATATATTATTTTATTTTTATTATTATTATTATTTTTATATTCATCACATTTATTATAAATTTTTTGTGAACTACTATTGGTTGAAAATTAAATTTCCTTCTTTTATTTTCTCTATAAATATTATCTGACAGTTAAGTGAGTGTTTAATATTCAATAAATATTATAATAATAATGTTATTTTAATTGTGATTGAACATTGACTTTGATTAAGACGTGCATTATCATTAATATTCATATTACTTAATTTTTTATATGGTTTAATTACCTTAAATCTTAAATTGTAAATACACACTTATATGTTGGGGACCGTTTGGTCATTGACAATATAATTATATATTTTTCTATATGCTTAACTCTTTCTGTTAATTTTCGCAATTATATGTAGTGCCTATTATAATTGGAGCGTGCCAAAAGGGTTGTTTTCATTTCTAAACACAAGTCTCAGAAACCTCCTTTTTAGGTCTATCCCTAAGTAAGGCTAATTCCTGAAAAATATTTAAATTTATTTAGGGAATTGATGTCTGAAAATAGATTGTTTTATATAGAAAATAAATTAAATGCCTGACCACATTACATGTGAGGTTTTGTACTCGAAGTCATGAGTGATGGTTGTCATTCATATGTTCCAGTAAATTTAAACAAAGAAATTAAAAAAAATGAACACGCAGTTAACGGGAGTGCATTAAATCAGTAAAATAAAATATTAGACGTTACTATAATGTATTAAATGAACTTTATATGGTCAATGCTTATTGTTGAAAACTTTTGAATAGTCAATGTTATCTTTTTGAATAGTCAACTTCATCTATTTATCCTTGCCATGGACTTTGGCAACATTGATGTTAATACTAACCAAAAAAAAATAAAAAAAATAAAAAAAAAATAATAAAAAACAATAAAAAAAATAAAAAATATATATATATACTGTTCAGGAAAAAACTACAGAAAAAAAATTATTAGATCGAAAGCTAGAGAGATGGAGAGACTGCTATCTCACAAAAAGTCAAGTACAATTAAAAATAAATAAAATAGTCTTATAAAACTTCAATCTATAAGTTCAAAATATTGAAAATACTTGTATAAAAAATAAAAGGTCTAATAAAAATGATAAAATCGAATAATAAGTACAATAAATAGGTGATTTGATTTATAGATAAGTATAGTATTTTATATAGAAATTATAATTTAATCTATTGATTTTGACTTTATCATTGAAATATTTTACAAGTACATTATTCATTTGTCTGAAAGAGAGTTCAAGTCAATCTGACTGAAAGAGAATCCAAATCAACCCGAGAGTATACAAGTCAACTTGTTTAAAAACCAAAATTTTATTAATGAAGTCATTAACTAGAAGATACTGAATGATTGAAAGAATGAGAAGACGATAAATTATTTACTTTGTGTTAAATCACGTGAGAACAATAATTATATATATATAAAAAAAAGGAAAATATATAAAAATTAAGAATGATTATGTTCTGGTCAACATCATCTTTTTGTTTCTATAAAACAATGAACTATGCGAATAAGGGAAGTAAAACTAAATTGTAATAGCACACATTTTCTTGCAAAAAAGATGACTAATTTTAAAAAGATAATTATTATGAATAAATTTATTTCATTGAAATTTTGTTCGTACGTAATATGTTTTTCTATACAAAATATTTTTTTAATATATATAATTCAAACAAACAAAAAATCATAGAATCAATTTTTTGCTAACATATTCTAATGTATAGATTTAACTTTTATCATGATTAACTTAAAAATTAAATATCAATTTATCCTGTTTTCTTTTATTTTTCCCATTAATATTTTTTATGCATACATAAAAATAGTTAACATTTATGTTAAATTTTGATGTGATTTTTTAATAATTTTAGTCCCTTTATTGTATCTATTTTTATTTACGGATATTTTTCTTACAAACTCTTCTTCCTTTTCTTTCACACACACACACATATATATATATATATATATATATATATTCATAAATGTACAAAATAAAACATGTGACTATTATTTTCAAATAAATAATTTAAAAATCAAATAAATATACATTCTAGTTTAATAAATTTACATATATCACTAAAAGTTAAATTAAAATATAACATACAAAGTCTCACTGTAACAAAATCATTAAAAAAACCAAAATAAAATAAAATTATACCAACAATAATTAATGATTGTATTGACTAAATTAGATATTATTTTGTATAAAAAAATTATTAGTATTTGAAGTAATTTTTATTATTAATAAAATTTATAAAGTAATTTCTAATTTAATATCTAATTATATATAAAGATTTTAACTACAAAATTATTAATAATCAAAAACTACTTTCCATACAACTAATTTTTTAATATCTAAAAATAATATCTAATTTATTAATTGAAAGTAACTAATTATTTTTTATTTATTTAATGGTTTTTTCTTTAATGTCTTATCATGATCATCACAGCATGTGATTATCACATTCTTTTTATTAATTTTTTTCTTATTTCTTTGCTAACATAATTGTTACATTCTTGTATTGTTTATCCTTGTTGAAATGAAATTGTATTCTCTTAATTACTTGCTCTGAACTTTGGATAATATTTTTGGTGAAAACCAATATAATCATAATACAATCAAATATAGTTTATAAATTTTTTAACTCAATCCAAATTATAAAAACAAGCAAAATAAATCTTTCATCTATCAACCATACAACTATAATACTTCCATCAACCAAAAACCACTAATTATTCAACATTTCAAAACTACACCAATCCAACAATTTCACATAAATACAAACTTTATACAATACAAACTTTATACAGTCCAGATCTTCCATGCTAAGTTGCTCTCAATATTAACTACTTCCCTCACCTAAAAAATATTCAGTTATTCGAAGTCAAATCCAACAAGTGCAACATTTAACACATGAAACTCAAATCTAAAAAACCCTAATTAATCAAGCTAAAGATATTATTACAACTCTATAATAGATATTCATCTTCGTCAATTAAACTCTAGATGAAAGAAATCCTAAAGAAATACCAAAAATAAATAAATTATTTTAAACAAAATTATGATTGTTAAATTATCTTTCTCTCTCTAAGTATCCTAGGATAAACTCAAATCTTGAAAGTAATACACTCATCTATTAGGATAATGAAGTTTGAATATATAGTTAAATTTTTTTATTTAAGAAATAAAATATTCAAATCCTAGAAGTAACACTATTTACGAAAAAAAATCCCATGAAACAATATATTTGATAAAAAAAATGTTTTAACTTTAAGTTTATTGGCATAGTTTATTTAAATTAGGACATTGCAAGTACCGTCTGGAATAAAAGTTAATGACTCTGACAGAGTTTGTTGTAATTTTGTATAACTAAAAACTGTATATTTATAACAGATTTAAAAATTGGGTCCTTGTACTATGGCACGATGTACCGTGAATATAGGTTCCTATTTGTATCGTGGGATAATTAGTTATTGCGTCCAAATTCTATATACAGACACATGCCTAATTTTTTATTTATTTAATTTTTATGATGATAGAAATGTAGTATACATATAAAATATAATTTTGTACGTTAACATTAAAAAACAAAAAAAATAAGTGTCGAGAGTGATTAAAAATATTTTATTTATTTATTTTATATGTAAAATTTAGTATGAAAATGTGTAAGATTATGCTTTTTTGTTGATTTAAAATAAAGAACTAAGAAAATAATAGAGAAATCATATAAAAATGGTATATTAATATTAATTTAAAAAATTAAAAAAAATTATTTTTTAAGTAATTTATATGAAATAACAAAATATTTCATTGTATTAATAAAATAAGATATATTAAATAAGGGTAGAATTGAAAAAAAATTATATAAAAAAAATTAAAAAAAAATTATTATAATAGAAAATCTCTTTATATATACATATAGATGACATTATTATTTTTTAAAGTTCTTATCAACTTAATGTCAGAAATTTCTTTACAGATATATCACCATTCAATCGATTTAATAATTTAAAGTGTTTAACCGTTCATTCAAACACTTCGAAAGAACCAAAGTTCATTCTTAACGACAATAAAATGTATAAATTGAATTTTTATCATGAACATAAAAATTAGTTAAAAATTTATCCTGTTTTCTTTTATTTTTCCAATTAATATATATTTTTTATTATGTGTACATGCAAATATTTAATATTTATGTTAAATTTTGATGTGAATTTTTAATAATTTTAGTCCCTTTATTGTATCTATTTTTATTTAGGGATATTTGTCTTACTAACTTTCTTTATTTTCTCTTAATAAGCAATTAGAAAATCACATTTCACTTTCTTTTCTTCCTTTTTCTTTCATATTTATCTTTTTTCATAAATTAAACAAAAAGTAAATGTACAACATAAAACATTTCAGTATTATTTTCACATAAATAATTTAAAAATTCAAATAAATATACGTTACAATTCAATAAAATTTACGTATATCACTACAAGTTAAATAAAAATATAACATATAAAACATTTTTTTCTCCTCACAATGGCAATGCAAATCACCCAACAAAATGGTAAAATAGTAATAAAAAACTTACATAATAAAAATATAGTTACAATGGAAAAGTTGAGAGCTTTTATTAGTTTTAATTTGAGATGATTATTACTTTTAATTAATTCTATTGAATTTTTCAAATTAGCTATTGAGAATTTAAGGTTAAACTGTACTACTAATTAGTGGAATTAGGAATAAACAACTCTGAAGAGAGTCAAAGTATACTTGGAACACATGCATCAAATGAAATTAATAAATACATATAAGAAAAAAATATGAAATCAATTCTGGTTAGTTATACATGAAAAAAATTATTAAATATAAATTAATTTTAGGGACCACAAATACTATATTAACTAAATTAGATATGATTTTATAAACTAAATAAATTATTAATATCTAAATTAATTTCTATTATTAATAAATAATTTTTAAATTGATATTTAACTACCAACAATTAAAGTATAAAGTTATTAACTAAAACCTTGATAGGTAACCAATATAATTATAATACAATCAAATATATATAGTTTATAATTTTTTTAAATCAATCCAAATTATAAAACAAGCAAAATAAATCTTTCATCTATCAACCATACAACTATAATCCTTCCATCAACCAAAAACCACTACCACAATTATTCAACATTTCAAAACTACACCAATCCAACAATTTCACATAAATTCAAACTTTCTACATAACACATCATTATGACCAAAACAGTCTAAATCTTCCATGCTAAGTTGCTCTCAATAGTAACTACTTCTATCACCTAAAAAAATTCAGCTATTCGAATCCAACAAGTGCTACATTTAACGCAACTCAAACCTAAAAAACCCTAATAATAAAGCTAAAGGTATTATTACAACCTATTCATCTTTGTCTATTAAACTCTATATGCAAACAATCCAAAAGAAAAAAAATACCAAAAGGAAACTTATTCTAAACATTATGATTGTTCAATTATCTTTCTCACTCTGTAAGTATCCTAGGAGAGACTCAAATCTTGAAAGTAATAGACTCATCTATTAGGAACTTGAAGAGAAGCCATAAAAATACACATTTTCATAAATATAATGTTTTTTATAAAATGAAGTTTGAATACTTAAATTTTTTTATTTATAAAAAAATTAATTTAACAAATAAAATATTCAAAATTTATCTTATCTTTTTAGACAAACTAACTCCATTCTTACCCTAGAAGTAACACTGTTTACAAAAAATGACGTGAAACAATATTTAAAAAAAAATTGTTTTAACTGTAATTTTATTCATAGTTTAAATTAGGACATTGCAAGTACTGTCTGGAATAAAGGTTAATAACTCTGACATAGTTTTGTTGTAATTTTGTATATATTTAAAAAAAAAGATTTAAAATTTGGATCGTTCTAGTGTTGGGAGTTTTAGGTGCAGGAAAATATGTATATTTCCCTGAAAAGCAGGAAAGTGTGATAGTTGAACTCATTTGGAAGTTCGTTGTATCTACATATGACCGTATTAAAATGTACCTAAATCTATGTTTAGTTAAAGTTGGGCGTTCTGACACCTGGCTTAGCTATATTCTTTGGCCATGATGAGTTGATTGGTTGGATCCGGGAGATTGTGGTGTAGTGAAGTTTTGGTTCGTGTTTGATTAAGAGAATGAGATAAGATAAGATGATGATGAAAAGAAGCAAGAGAAGAGAAGAGAAGTAAATGAGAGAAAAAGTTTTTACGGGTGTTAGGGTTTAGTTAGATGTCGAAGGGTGGAGTTATGAAAATTAATACCAAGTTAAGTGAGCGTTGAGTGACGTGAAGTCTTTCATTAACTACTCTCATCTGCCCCCGTTCAGAGTTCATGGACCCTTCGCCTTTAAAACCTCACCACCCCCCTACCCTCTCTTATTATCATCCAACCTTCTTCTTCTTCTTCTCTTTCTTTCTCAACCAATTCTCCAATCATCAACATGCCTCCAATCTTGCCGGATTTCTCCACCTCTGTCAAGCTCAAGTATGTCAAACTAGGCTACCAATACCTCGTCAACCACATTCTCACCCTCACTCTCATTCCCATCATCATCGCCATCTTCATCGAGGTTCTGCGCTTAGGCCCCGCCGAGATCCTCTCCCTCTGGAACTCCCTCCACTTCGATCTCCTCCAAATCCTCTGCTCAGCCTTCCTCATCATCTTCATAGCCACCGTCTACTTCATGTCCAAGCCTCGCACCATCTACCTCGTTGACTATGCATGCTTCAAACCTCCCGTCACATGCCGTGTTCCTTTTGCTACCTTCATGGAACACTCCAGGCTCATCTTAAAGGACAACCCCAAGAGCGTCGAGTTCCAAATGAGGATTCTGGAACGTTCTGGTCTCGGAGAAGAGACCTGTCTCCCTCCCTCCATTCACTACATCCCTCCCAAGCCCACCATGGAGGCTGCCAGAGGAGAGGCCGAGCTTGTCATTTTCTCCGCCATGGACTCTTTGTTCACCAAAACGGGCCTCAAGCCCAAGGACATAGACATCCTCATAGTTAATTGCAGCCTCTTTTCTCCCACTCCCTCTTTGTCCGCTATGGTGATCAACAAGTACAAGCTCAGGAGCAACATCAAGAGCTTCAACCTCTCCGGCATGGGCTGCAGCGCTGGCCTAATATCCATTGACTTGGCACGTGACCTTCTCCAAGTCCACCCCAATTCAAACGCCGTCGTTGTGAGCACGGAGATCATAACTCCCAACTACTACCAAGGCAACGAGCGAGCCATGCTCCTTCCGAATTGCCTCTTCCGAATGGGGGGTGCTGCTATTCTGTTGTCGAACCGTAGGAATGAACGTAGGAGAGCCAAGTACAGGTTGGTACACGTTGTTCGCACACACAAAGGTGCTGACGACAAAGCCTACCGTTGCGTGTTTGAGGAGGAAGACAAGGAAGGGAAAGTTGGGATTTCGCTTCAGAAGGATCTCATGGCTATTGCAGGTGAGGCTCTCAAGTCCAACATCACCACCATGGGTCCTCTTGTGCTTCCGGCTTCCGAGCAGTTACTCTTCCTTCTCACTCTGATCGGGAGGAAAATCTTCAACCCCAAATGGAAGCCTTATATTCCTGACTTCAAACAAGCGTTTGAGCACTTCTGCATCCACGCCGGTGGGCGTGCTGTGATTGATGAGCTGCAGAAGAATCTTCAGCTTTCTACCGAACACGTGGAGGCTTCTAGAATGACCCTGCACAGGTTTGGAAACACTTCCTCCTCTTCTCTGTGGTATGAGCTGAACTACATTGAGTCAAAGGGAAGGATGAAGAGAGGAGATAGGGTGTGGCAGATAGCGTTTGGGAGTGGGTTTAAATGCAACAGTGCTGTGTGGAAGTGCAACAGAAACATTAAGACACCGGTTGATGGGGCTTGGTCTGATTGCATTGATCGTTATCCAGTTCACATTCCTGAGATCGTTAAGCTCTAGGAGGAGAATTGAATCAAAGAAGGAAAAACAAAAGAAAAGGAAATTAGTTATTACTTTGGTTTCAGTAATGAAATAGATGAGTACTAATAACCCTTCTCTGCTGTAGCCGTACCACAGATCTCAACATTTCTCAGTCATATTGGTCTTTTTATCATATCAAATCCCACTTTTTAGTTATATATTTGTTCTCCTTTTTTTCCTGTTTATTTTCCAAACAGTTACAGGGCCTCTAGTGAATTTGCATAGACATGGCCAACGGGGGTAATTACATGTGTTTATTCATCAATATGTGCAACATGTAAGGGAAACAAAGTTTCAAATTCCAAGTTTGTGTTTATTGGAAGCTTGTAATGAGGACTTGAGATGTAATTAGAAGTGCTTTGGTTTGTTGTTATCCGCGAGATTGAGCAAAATGTATGTAGCAATAAGACTGTGAGGGTGTGTGTGAAGAATGTTATATTAATTGTGTTGTTGTTGTGATTGTGCGCTAAAATAATGGCGCCTGCTATTGATTAGTAACACCTACCATTACCAATCATAAAATTTCCTTCAGATACGCAGTTGGCAGGTCATGCTTTTTTTCCGATGTGGTTGTTTTCAATTGCTCTGGCGTTTGGTAGTGTGCATGCAATAAATTGATGGTTCCCTTGCCTTGCTCACTGGCTTTTGCCAGTCACTATTGAACAATGGGAGTTGTTGACAACTGTTTATTCTTAGCTTTTGGGCTCAACAGTGTTAAAGTTGGGGAAAATTCTCATGAAACATTTATTTACGACTTTACGTGAAAATGAGAATTGAAGTAGTGAGAGTCCAGTGGGGGAACACCACACATTGGATGTTCAACATGGGACTAGTAATAAATCTGCAGAAAACGGCAAATGGTGAAAGTGTTTGAATATTTAATTTTTTTTCGGTGGACTCTATAACTGAACCAGCAACAGAATCTCAGCTGCTACTGGCACTTCAAAAGGGTCTTTTTGTTTCTGGAGACTTTCAGGAGATAGTGAATAGTCAACTTTGAAAAGAAATATATCATGCACAGATAACTAGTACTATAATTGTCAAACAGAAATTGAGGAATTGTATGTATAAGCAAATTTTGTAAAAAGCATTGTATATTATAGAAAGTGGTATATCTAATAACTATATATCTTTTAAACTATTCACATTAGTTACATAATTAGGTAAATATTTTGACTCTTAAGTGTAAAATATAATGATATTGATTTTTGATGATCCTTTTTATGGTAATTTAGTGGAAGGAAGAGAGAATGATGAGTAATTAAAGTAAAAGATTGTATAGGTATTTGTAAGAAAATAGGGAGCATGCAATGCAGCAGAATGGTTTGTCTTTTTGCTTTTATTAAGCAGGCATCTGTTAGAGTGTTATGGTGGGTATTTTGTTTTATCTTTGTGGGGGGAAAAAGGTGATCGAGAATAGAAAGTGCGGGTAAGTCACGTAGTTTTGTGGAAATTAGAGATGGTGAAAAGTGAAGTTGACGATCCATCCACCAAACTTTTCAAGACTCATAAAAGATGGTAAAAGCTACTAAGTGCTCTAACAGAAATAGAAGAAAGCCAAAACAAAACATGATTCAAATTAATACAGCTTTGTTAGTTCAAGAATCTCACTGACGCCATTATGGATATGAACTGGCAGGTCTCGCTCCAAAGGGGCAGCACCATTCATTACCAACCTTGCCTTTACTTTTTTCCATCAAATTACTTTTTCAATTTTCATTCAAACTCAAAATCTATACTTTAACATAGTATTATATCAATTTATAATAATAGATGTAACCGTGGTGTCGATAACTGAAAGTCAAACATTCGATAAGATCGATCGACACAATCAAATTCAATCAACGATAATCATATAAGTATGTATAAATTTTAAGAATCATGTAGGTTATCATTCAGTACTGATAACATGAGTGTCGAATATCGAAAATCTGATTTGAGAGTCGGAATACCTTTTACAAGTATCATCCGAACTTGAAGTTCACATATAAAAATAAAATTGAAGTAAAAGGGAAGAATAATGATTCTATTAATTCTAATTTGATTCGAGAACAATGAATCATTCAACTAAACCTTAAAAAGGAAGTATCGGATTTGTTCATACTCATCTTCTAATATACGTCGTTTCTCATGTCCATTAATGCCGTTTTGGTGGATTAGACTTTTCTTTTTGCCTTTTATACAGAATAAAATGAGTGGGAAATGATATTGAAACAGCTGTGTATAGATTCAGCTACCATGCATGATATTGACTGCTGGTGCCAAATTAATAGCTCCAATTTGAATTTTATTGATCCAGAAAGTACAATGAGCACAAAAAATAATTATGCTACGTCTTACTTTCTTTTATTCTCTTTCTCCGGGACCGGTAATAATAAATAATAATCCTATTTAAACCACAATTCTTTGGTATATATTGATAACTCATATTTTTATATAATTATATTATAATTCTTAATATTATTTAATTTTAAATTTATTTTTTATTATATATTTATTTTTAAATTCATTATAAAAGTTATATAGTATATAAAAAGTTAATAATCTATAAACTGAGATTTAATTTAAGAATTTAATTAAATTGTAGAATAATTTTAATAAATTAAATTAAACTGCATCAGTTTAATTTAATTGAATTATTTTTAAAAAGTTTAATCAATCAATACAGCGAGTTATTGTCTAGTTTAGTTTAATAAATTTATTTAGGAATATTTCAATTTTTAGAAACTAAATTAATATAATAAATCAGTTCATTTTTTTCAAAATATTTTAAATTTTTTTATTAGAAAAAATAAATGAATTAATGGGACCATTTGAGGAATACTGCAATTGTATTAAATAGGGTGGTGATACTTTCACACTACTAAGTGTTTACATCTTTCTAATAACCTAACAAAATAATATTTTAATTATATTTATTTTATTTAAAATGACATTATATTATTAAAATAGGTAAACTAATGTTGGTACTATTCACTGTGTCAAAGCATTTTTTTTCATTAAAAAAATATTTTACCTACTATTACTAGGTACATTGAGACAAAATAATATGGAATTTACGATAATTCATACAATGTTATGTCTAGTACAATGATATTTAACCAAATAATCTATAAAAGATAAATGTTAGTAGTACATTGAATTAGATTTTCTACTAGCATGGACTTAAATTGAGTGATTTGTTTATCTTCTTATTTAGGTTAGGCTATACAAGAAACATTATTCATCTACACTTCGGGAGGAGGGAAACAAAAATTAATGCTTCCATTTCAAAAGAGTCACTTGAAAGTTCAAAATTATTTCTATAAAATCTTAATTTGAATTAATCCTATAGTTTAGTAAATAAAATTTAGTTCTTTTGCTTAATCTTGTATTTGGTGAGTAACATCTTATCACTATTTTCACGAGATGACTTGCTTGATAGTTTGGATATGTTACATTCCAGACAATGTTGAAGTTTTTATGTTTTTGTTTATCTTTTTTTTTTTTTAAGATTCCACATCGACTAGATATTAGAACTTTTCATAGTATATAAGTGGGTGCAAACCTCACCTCATTGAGCCGGTTTTATGAGGTTGAGTTAGGCTTAAAACCCACTTCTTAACATGGTATCAGAGCCATCTTGAGCCTATCCTAGCGAGTATTTGTAGCCTCGGCGTGAGAGGGTGTGTAAACCTCTGAATTAGGCTTAAAGCCCACTTCTTAACATTTTTCTTTATGATATTTGTTAATATTTTATTCCATGGTTAACATGTTTCTTATCAATATCGTGTTATTTTTTTAACTTCTTTTTTAATACTTTGTTTAGCATAATTTTTTTAATATGATATTGAAAATTTATATTTAAAAATTAGATGTCTTAAGATATATTATATAAAACTTTTTTTCCTAAATTAGTAAATGTATAATTTACACATTTTCTCATATTAAAAAAATTGTATATGTATGACCACATGTATCACCTTATATTTAGAGCCACTTATTTTATCATTCAATATGACAACAACTTTTTTAAATACTTAATCAAATACTTTAATAAAAATGCACCAACATTCAATGTACATATTTAATTACACTATTTTATGTGTTAGATATTTATGATATTTTTATGTAGATATTTTTATATTATATATATATATTGTTTAATTGTAAAATGCAACTTTTGAATAATTCAACATTTTTTTAAACATTCTTTAATAAAAATGCACCAACATTCAATGTAGATATTTAATTTACACTATTTTATGTATTAGATATTTATGATATTTTTATGTAGATATTTTTATATTATATATATTGTTTAATTGTAAAATGCAACTTTTGAATAATTCAAACATTTTTTTAAACATTCTTTAATAAAATATGCAAATGATATGCAAATTTTATTAAGTAGACTCATTAAACTAAGTGATATTTTTGACAAATTGTGTAACATTAAGTTTTTTTAAAAAATATTCATGATGAAAAAGTTGAAAAATAATAGTTAAGCAAATCTAGATATAACAAGTTAGGAGTTAACTACCAAACAAGGCTCTCTGTTATACTATTCAACATCCACATGACCTAACCAAACAAGGTATGGGAAATAAGCATAGCAATACCACACAATGCATTTTAGATCACTTTCTTATTTTATCTGACATAGATTCACCCTGGTAGGAATTTTATTCAGTTTATATTAAGAATTTTATCAATTTGCTAAGTTATTAAAGAACCTTACAGAGTTTTAAAAAATAACTTTAGTTAATTCATAAGAAAGTGAGTATCCAATAACTATTTCTTCATAAAAGATTACAGAATTTATATCTCAAAACACTTCTATATATACAAAGCAAATTTACATTTATGGTATAGATAAAAAAAGAATCATTCTAGATTCAGTTTAAAGAAGCATTGGATACATACAACAGAAAAAGAAAGAAACCAAATTTCATTAGTTAATAACCCAAATTAGATATCCCATTAGAAGTCACTTTTAAACTGAATAAAAAGACAATTTTGCTGGAGATGAAGAAAATACAGACAAAAAATATAAAAGAGAAAGGATAAAAGAAAACTCAACATGCATTGTTCTCAATCTCCATTCAGCAATTGGACTTAAATAGTTTTTAAATTTTGGATTAAATCATAAAATCGCGATTAACTTGAGTTGACAAACTAAACATCTATTAAACTGTTAAAATAGTTAAAATCAAATAACGACTTCACAACATTGCCTACATAATAAGAAAGATTTGAGAGATTCAGTTATTGTTGAGACGTTAAAGAATGAAAGTTGGCATAGTGAGAATACTTATTTAAGATCTTCTGGTAAGCTAGAAAGTTACACGGATTTTCGTGTAAACTGGCATATATATAGGTAAGAATGTTTAACAGTCACTAGTAATGGTTAGAAAAGACATAATAGGTGGCGCTTACTAGTTACATCAAAATGAAGTAAGGAGTTCTAGATTACTTTGTTCTAACTTGTCATCAAACTCATCATTCTTTTGGTAGAGATGACTTGGAATGGAAAGAAAAAAGCCATGTCCTCAAGAAATCACATTCCATACTTACTAGCTATAAGAGCAAAAGCAAAAACTTAAATATGGAATTGATTTTTTTTTAGTAAATTAACTCAACATATTTTATTCATGTTAAGATAGTCAACCTACACGTGGGACTATATATTAAGAATGGTGCGAGATTATATATTAGAAATAGTTCGATAGTTGTCCGATAGTGAAGGACTTGATAAGTCTGGTACCGAGTCAGTTCGAGTTGGGATGCTCGATTATTCGAGTTAAAGGAAACATCAAGATATGCAATAAATGGTAGTAACAACTATTATAATAACACTTAATGAGTTATAATTCGTATCTCGAAATATGCGGGAAGTATCTCTGTCAGCTACAAACTGATTAACCAAAATATGTTGTAAATATTTTTTAGATATTTCAACATACCTATATACCAATATACATCTCTATTAATCAGGGATCATGATGCACAACTAGAATTCAACCTATCATAGTAAGAACCCATGACTAATATACATATTTTACACAGATTACTTACTTGATCGTCGAAATATCTTTTCAGGTCAACCTCGATCGAACATCAATATTTGAGAGAGAAAACTCAGAAGAAGAAACTAAAAGATTACCGACACGTTATCAATTATACGACCAAATTCAAATATTATCTAAACCCTCTTTATCTATACAGATTGACAAAAAAACATAACTAACTATTAAATATAACATTCATGATATTGTATAATACGCAGATAGAGTTCGTACAAAACAAGTACGTAGTATTAATTTAAATTTCATAGAAAACACCAGATTCAATATAGAGAACAACTTATAATGAGTTATATTATTTTTTATATAGAAGAAAATAGGGGAAACACAGGGATGGAAAAGGATTTAAAGAACAATGCAGAGGCAGTGTACAATTAAATAATCAATATCGAGTATAAAATTAAATTTTCAGAGATTAATGAAGTTAGATACAAAAAGGTTCTTTCTTAATGTATCTCCTTAGTTTATTGTGGTATTCCTATATTTCTTAAAATACTAAAAATATTTTTTATTTTAAAATGGATGGTTGAAAGAACTTCAGATTATAACAGATTATAAAATCTAAAAAGTATTTTTGGATTGAAAATATTTTATGGATTCTATAATTAGTGAACTTCTTTAAAAAAAATATTTCGAATTATAGAATTAAAAAGTATTTTCGGATTACAAAAATCTAGAAAGTATTTTCAGAGTAATTTAGAATGTATTTTTTTAAAGAAAAAAATATATTTAAATTATATAATCCAGAAATTATTTCTAAAAATATTTTCCTGTATATATAATCTAGATATGTAAATAGAAAAAATTAAATTTTCAAATTGCAGAATTAGAATGTAATAGTCTTCTGTCTTTTATGGGAGTACTAAAAGAAGTTATGGAGGTACAGAAAGAAACAATCCAGGGGTTTTATTTCTGTTGTCCTTGGCCAACTCTGCCAAACGTATATCCAATCAACTTCATTCGGGCTCAGTAGACATTGTGTCCAATGAACTTTTTTTTTTATCTCAGATGTTTTGGGCTATTTGAGTCTTTGGAAACGAATTATATCAAACAAAGATTGTTACTTCCTGCACCTTCATCACTTCTTCAGCTACCTCCATAAATTTTAAATTCCAAAAATTACCCTTTAATAAAAAGATAAAAATAGTAACAAAATTTTATACTACAATTACATAATCTAAAACCTATTTAACAACTAACAATACTATATTTTAAAATATTATTTTTGTTTTTTTAGATATTTTAAAATTTATGGGAGTGGTTGAAGAATTGATGGAATCTCAAACAAATATGATTATAAGAAATAGTGACCACAATAGAATAACAAGACAAAACAAAATGAATCTTCTCGTTACTTTTTCATGTATATACTTTTTTTTTTTACTTTGTTCCATTACTTCAATGTTGCGAGCTTAATACTTTTATTCATTTTTTTTTACTAATACCGTTGAATAAAAAAAATCCAACATTTTCTTAAGCGAAGAATTACATTTTCATGAAAATATATTTTTGAAAATATCCCTTCCACTACAAATAAAATCATGAAATATAAACCAATTTTAGAGATAAAAAATAATTACTTGTTATAGTGACTAAATTAGAGACTATTTAGAACTAAATAAATTTTTGATTTTTAAATTAGTTTTTATTGTTGTTAAATGATTTCTGATATCTAATTAGCAACTAAAATTTTTGCTACCAAATTTAGAATCTAAATAATTGGTAGTTAAAACCTTGGTAGCTTATTAGATACCAATTTATAAACTATTTTTTAATAATAGAAACTAATTTATAGACTAATTTTATTTAGTTATATGGTAACTAATTATTTTGATCTCTAAATATTTATTTCTATTTAATGATTTTTAAGTGGAATATTTATTTCTATTTAATGATTTTGAAGTGGAGTATATAAAATAACAGTCTAATTCCTGTAATATCTCTGAAGCATAATACCTAGACTTTTCTTTACATGTTTCTGATATAAAAAATCAAAACAGAAACCACGGGAGATTACAACTTTTTTAACAAATATTTTATAATTGATAGATTTTAAATTGAAAGATAAAAACAGTAACTTAATTATTAACAAACCCATTCACTTTCTTTCTCCTTGCATTTTCTCTATTCTAAAAGTTCCCTTTATCTTTTTATATTTTTCCTATTCTAAAAGTTGTCTTTATCTTTTTCTATAATTTAACTTTTTTTTTTCATTTTTAACAATTGAAGTTTACACTTTTTGCATTTTTATTACTTTTAAAATTAAATGATTTTTAGGGATGACAATAAGGAATGGTTCAGCCCGTACAACCTGATAGAAAAGAAAAGTGGAACAAACTTACTATTTTAACTCTCGATGACCCTATAGGCTCGCCTGCATAACCCATAGCCTACGCAAGTCAGTTATAGGCATGGTGGGCCAAATCGCATAACCCTCATGCCATAATCATTTAAGAATGTTCTCATATCTCTTAATTTATATCATAACACATAAATGATGAAAACATAGTGATATGGCATATGTAAGTCTCTAAATCTAATTTCAACATAGTGATATTTCAAAATTAGAATGTCTATTTGTTGGTGTCAATCGATTTCTAACACGAATGATGTTGAACATGAGATATTTGTAGACACTTGGTTGTTTATTACTTGAATATGAATAAAAAATGTTGATTCATGTGTTATGATGTAAATTAAGAGATATGAGAACATTCTTAAATGATTATTTGCTATAAAATTAAATTGAATATATATAAATTTTAATTTGTATGGTATAATTATTAAAGTAATATAATTGGGTATATTGTAGAATTGAGATTTAATATTTGATAAATGATTAGAATTAATTATTTTAGATGGAATGTATACTTGTTGATTCAAAATAATTTTCTGGTTTTGCGTAAAATCAATCCCCCGAAATGTAAATTCGCTTAAATCTCATGGGAAAAGAGCAGGGAAATAATTTTTAATGAAATTCTAAAATCAAGTGTTATTAACAATTTTATTAATTAAATTCGTTGAGAAAATGACTCCAATAAAAAAATTGGCATAAAATCATTGAGATTTTACACTTCCCATATTTAATTTAAACTGAAACAACGGAACAAATATCTTTCTCTTTTTAGGGATTCTTTCTGTCTCTCCTTAGATAAATTATAAAGCAAATATTTTTTTTTATATTTTTTTTATTGTATTTTTTGCACTTGTTAGTGAATTTTGGTGTTAGCCTGTGAGATGAAAATGCATATTATTATGCAATAAAAAAAAAAACTATCTTACTAACCGATTTGCAATAACTGAAAAATATTTTGGTAAGTTATTGCTAAAAGACATAATTTTACATTTACGAAGCATGTTGTAAAAAAACTACAACGTAAAAAAAGAATATAAATGTAGTTAGTTAATGTTTATTTATCTTAACCTGTGGAAGTATCTAACAGCATAAGATTCCAAATTGACACGTGAAAGGGAAGAGGATGGGAATGGGTATTGTCCTTGTCACCTCCAGGAATATGTTTCTCCATCCAATTCCTTCTTCTATGCTTCCAAATTTTTCATTTCACTCTCCATTTTTACTTTGGACCCTTTCATCTTTCATGTTTCACAATTCATAACTCTCCACATCATTGTCCCTTCTTCCACCTTTTCATAATACTCAAATCCTTATCCATATTAGTGTGCATCTCACTATATATATAATTACATTCATTCGTTTCTTTGTTATTTTTTTCTATCACTATTTTTACCACTATTTTATTTTATCCTAAAACTGTTGAGATAACATCACTAAAATGAGAGACGTAAGATAAATAGGGGGAGAAAAGAAGTACGAGCATGACACACTCAACCCAAGTTTGTAAAATTGAAGATGAATATCAAGACAAACGATTTTCTTTTTTAAAAGTGTATCGAATCGTCACGGAGTTCAAATCATTGCGTCTCCTAGGATAATGTGGCACTTCGACACAATAATTCATCATTGCACTTTAGAACTCCTCGTTAATGACCCATATTAATGTTGAAATCTATTACTTAATTATTTTAAATAAGTACTTGAATAATCATTAGTCACTCTCAAGATGACAAGTTATTTAAGCTATTCCAAAGTAGGACGAGTTCCTCCATCATGTCAATTTTATTTCTCTTCAAATTAGGATTTTCTCAATATTCTATCAGATAAGGCTAAAAAATCCAAGAACTTGATTTTCGAGCTTATGTACTATCCAATACCTAAAAAATAGGTATTTTATATATATTATTTAAGTAATATTAACCACTATGCATACTGAATATAAATCGCTTGTTAGTGGATATAAATCACATGTAAATTATCTTATAAAATAGGTATTTTATATATATTATTTAAGTAATATTAACCACTATGCATACTGAATATAAATCGCTTGTTAGTGGATATAAATCACATGTAAATTATCTTATAACTCGGTCTGATTGTGTTAAGTATCGTATATGTAGGTCATGTTATGCAACGTGGCCTAACATGTAAGAAAATTATATAATGTAAATTAATTTTATAATGTGACTCGTGTGAATTAGATTTTGGGTCTTGGACCTAAATGTGTTTTAATAAAATAATGGTTCATTGGTTAATGTAAGAGGTTATATATATATATATATTATGATACCTGATGAAATCTAATCCCATGAAGATTGGAAAACATTAAGAATATAGGATACTGTTTCTATAAAGAAGTTTGTTTAACTGTTGTTCACCAAGAAAGGGTGTGATAAGTAAAGAATTATCAAGAGATAGATTGAGAGAAGAGGCTTGAAGAAACAGTTCACGATTCTCATAGATAAATGTAAGTGTCTATGCCTATTACAATTGAAGGTATGGAATGTAAGAATCATAATTTGTAAGATTTTAATGTTATACAAATAAGTTTTTACATAACAATTACAAGTAACTAACCGGGACACTTTCTCTAGGTCTAATAACCTATAAGTATAACATCATTATTCAATAAGTAATATTTAATCTCATACCCACTTAACTAACTTTATATCTTTCTAAACTCTTACTAAAAAATTTCTCCAAATGTTCTAACACTCAATCCAACAACTCAAAATGTTAATCTTATGTTCATCTTACTCGTCTCAAACACCTTACAAAATCTCAAACCCCTCTTAAAAATACAATTAAACCATGAATAAGTAAAAATGTTGTTTTATATATCCTGTGATTTCTTTTAATAGATTCACTTATTCAATTAAACTTATGTGTAATTCATCCAATGAAAACAAAAGGTATGCTTCCGATATTTTCCACGCTTTTAGAGAATAAGAAATATCTTGTTAAAAAATTAAGATTCTTTTCACACACAAAAATGTAACACCGTGTTCTAAGAGTAAAAGATATATTCTAAAAAAGACAAAAGATATTATAATAAAATTCCTACTTATTTACGCATGCTTTGCTGATTTATTTTTCGTGTTTCTCTCTTACAATACAACATAAAATTCCTTTTTAAAATATAACGTTAGTAAATATTCATAATCATAGTATTTCTCTAACCTTTTTAAAGAATATTTCTCACCTAATTCGTACCAAGTAAATAAAAGTTGTAATGATTTTTCAGCTTTGGACCTTACATCTTTCTTTGGGGTAGGTTTCGTGTTTATCCGTGTACAAGGAGAAATCCTTCGTGTGTCACTCTTTTCAAACACCCACAAAAGTCTCTTTGTTTAATTTTGATTAAAGTTTAAGTTTTTTACATGAATTAAGATAAACAAATCTTTCAAAAAACAACACTTCATATCTTCTAATCCACTCACCATATATGGTAATTTTTCATTCCAAAATAGTAATCTTCTAACATTTTTATATATAGTAATTAAGAAACATTTCATTATTAAATTTTAATAAACGAAGTACTCTAATATTTTAATTACTTTTATGTCTCTTTAATATAAGTTGTTCTATATTAATTACTCTTAATTTTTTTGAAAATATAGTTTTTAAAAGTTAAAAAAAGATTATGCTTTTAAAAAATGGTTTTAAAAATGAGGAATGCATTCAAATGTATTAAGGAATATAATTAATATTCTGAGTCTCATAGAAAATATAGTATATTATTTAACTTCCTAGTACAGTATCTTTACTTGTACTACACAATATTTTCATACTGAGGGTAATCTTTCAAAAGTACTTTTTTTTTAAATCAGCAACAACTTTCAAAAGTATTTAATACATCATTGATTTTGTAAAAATATAACAAATTTAAAAATAGTTCTTTAAATTTAATGGTATATATATAAATGTTAAAATTCAATTTATTAAAATATACTCTTTTTAATTTCAACAAACATGTTATTCAGCATTATTTGAAGACAACAGTAGCATCTTAATCATTTGAATTTTGTTTCCATATCTCAACCATAATTTAAAACACTAAACACTAAACTATATTCTGAAATAAATAATTATTTATTAAACAGTGAGTTTAAAATAATGAATTCATACAACATATAAAGAAATGTTTCATACTATTATAAAAAAATAAGTGTAAAATATTTTTATAAAAAATTTATTAGTTCTAATACAATGATCTCTAAATTACATCAGGATAATTTCTAATTTGCTATCACACAAAATTTTACACTAAAAAACATATTTATTAAACTCAAAAAAAATGGTGGGTCCAAACACTTGTATCTTTTGTGCAAATATTACATTTGAGTGGTAATAGTATGTTTATTTTTAATTAAGAAATTCATTTAAGAAATAAGGTTTTTCTTAGATGGAAAAAGAACTATGTCACATGATCCATTAATAATTTCTAAATGAAATGTTTGAATGAGGCTGTCATCTTAATTTGTTTGGTATCTCCCCAATTTGAAGAAACATTATTATTGTTTTTGTCTACTCCATTATATCATTTGACTTGACCTAATAACCTGATCTACTAGGATGCCTCATATCTGTGGTTATTTCAAGATAAAACTACGATAGATGTGACTCTACCAAGTCATACATACACACTAGCAGCAGCAATATGACTTGGACAAATTGAAGTTGGGTGTAGAATTAGCTGGCAGGGCTCCATTCGCTACACTCTCACACTGAACCCAATAGATATAAGAAAAAGGTAAGGAACCAGAAAAGTGAATGGGGAAGAAAGAGAAATGGATCAAGGGGACCACAGAACAAAAGTCTTACCCTCTTACGTAGCTGTGAGGCTGAAGCAACAGAAACTACCAAAACTATCTCACTCAGATATTTCTAGCAAGAGGGTGTAGATTAACTCTTTTTCTTTCTGATATGGGATTAAAAAGCCCATGCTCATCCACAGGACAAGTGGGTGACCACGCGAAATCGCTCTGATTAGAAATCCACCCAATAAGAAAGCAGAGAATAGGATGAACTTTTCAGGTTCCACCAATCAAAAACCAGATAAGACTTCCATTGTGGAGCCCAAAGTTCACTCCTTTCAGTGTTCAAGGTCCAAAAGTGCATACCCAAACAATATCTCCCCGTTAAATGGACTGCAAAAGCGCCTCCTGTGGGTCACCTTACACACTCACAACCCCCTTTTTCATCAAAATAATAATCATTGTATTCCCTCCCCTGTTACCAAACCAACACTGTAACTCCCTTTTTGGTATTGGTTTTGAAATTTTGTTCGGGTGTGATGAGTACAGCTAAGAACGCCGCAATCGCTGTTGGGGGCAAAACGGCAAGAGCATGCGATAGCTGTATAACGAAACGGGCGCGTTGGTACTGTGCTGCCGACGATGCTTTTCTCTGCCAAGCTTGTGACTCTTCGGTTCACTCCGCCAATCCCTTGGCTCGCAGACACGAACGAGTCCGCTTGAAAACGGCGTCGTACAAGTCCACCGACGAACAACAACAACAACAACCTCCCACGTGGCACACTAAGAAAGCTCGAACGCCCAGACACGGGAAACACTCTCGTAGCAGCAACCCCTTCCATCTGGTGCCTGAAGTGGGGTCGGAAGAGGTGAACTCCAATGAAGAGAACGAGGAGCAGCTTCTTTATAGGGTTCCCATATTCGACCCTTTTCTTGCTGAGCTATGTGGGACTAATAGTTCTTCTCCTTCTTCGGTGACTTCAACTGATCAAGGAGTGGCAGCTGCTGTGGCCGAGGGTGAAAACAAAGGGGTGCAGAGCAATTTTTTTTATCACGGTAATAATGAGATGGAAAACTTGCATGGGATGCTTCCTTCGGATGCAGAACTTGCTGAGTTTGCTGCTGATGTTGAGAGTTTATTGGGTAGGGGGCTTGAAAACGAGTGCGTGGGGATGGAGGATTTGGGACTAATTGATGCGAAGGAGGAGGAGTGTTCGGAGGGGAGTGGGAAGGTGAAGGTGGAAGAAGAGAGCCCTGAGATGGAGATGGAGATGGAGATGGTGGGAAGAGATGTATCATTTGAGTTGAGCTTTGATTATGAGACGTGTGAAGAGGTGAAGGAGAATGTTTGTGATTTGGAATTTGGCAAGGAGGAGGAGAAGGAAGAAGAAATGATGAAAAAGAAGAAGATATCGTTGCAGCTTGATTACGAGTCCGTGATTAACGCCTGGGCTAGCCAAAAGTCTCCCTGGACCACTCCTCACAAACCAAACTTGGACCCCGACGAGTGCTGGCACCATTGCATGGTTTGTTCTCCTTTATTTATTCTCTCCTTTTTCTTAAAATTCCCACCAACTGTTAGATTTGGGACTCATTGAATGTAGTAAGAATTATGAAATCATCATCAATATTTAATTTGCTGCTTTATGAAAGATGAAATTGAACGTAGAATTTGTAGGTGATGCTTTGGTCTTCGTGTGACTAATGAAGTGTTGTGTTGTTTAATTTAACAGGAAAGTTGTGGGACGGGAATGGACGATCCTTATGGTGAAGTGGGTGGATTTGGGATTCATCCAATGATAAATGACGGCGGCAGAGAAGCAAGAGTGTCAAGGTACAGAGAAAAGCGCAGAACAAGGTTGTTCTCCAAGAAAATAAGGTACGAGGTTAGGAAATTGAATGCAGAGAAGAGACCCAGAATGAAGGGGAGGTTCGTCAAGAGGGCTTCCTTTGCACCACCAACATTTCCTTTGCTAAATCACTAAACTTTTGTAACTATTTCTTTCCTAAGTATTATATTTTTTCTTACTGCATCATAATCCTTTTCATCTTATTTTCTCATTTCTTTGTATATAGCAATTTTGTTAAGTTAATGAATGCTCCAAATTTCTAATCACGTCTTCTCAATAACTACTGTAACAATGTTTCTCATGGAGTTCTCCAAACTCTATATTAGTTATCCCTGCTATAGTTTTAGTTCACTTTTAATTGCACAAATATCAGGATGATGAAATCAAAAGTAAAATTAGAAATTACGATGTTGTACAATGTTTCTCATGGAGTTCTTCATGTGTGAACTTTTTAACCGTAAACATATTTTCAACTTTTAAAATATCTTTTTATCTGGGAAGGTTCATAATATCTGGGTCTCGAGATATTATAATCACATATATATATATATATATATATATATATATATATATATTACGACATAATTTCAAATTATTTACTTTTTTTATACACAAACTTAGTTGTTAAATCTATATGAGTAAAATTGGAAACTAACAACGTTTTTGTAAATTCGATCAAATGTCAAGACTGGAATCATTGATATGATTTTCAAGTTAAATCAATTAGATCGATTGGACCGATCCAACTTTAATTATTGAAAATTAACTAAACAACCTATTTTGTCACTTAGTATGAATCATGTAATTATGAAAACCTGAAATACTGTTTTAAAGTAAAAACATGCAATAAATTACAATTTCATATAAAAAAATGTATAAGACAGGAATCAAAACTGATGTTATAATTATTCATGTTGTTCTATAAAACTGATAAATATTTGAAATAGCGTCGCTAAATTTACATTTACCACTTTGTGTATCCATCTTTTACTGGAAAAATAATTAAATATCTTAGAAAAAATATATATTCTATAATTGACAGTTTTGTCACTTACGTACCTAGTAGAATGACAGAAGGATGCTACAGACAAATATATGATGAATGATATATTCACTTGTTATTGGACAGGCGATAATATAAACAATAATAAAAAAGTAGGAAAAAGGAACTAAAATCAGCTTCGTTCTGAGTCGAATTAATGGTACAAATTTTTAAACAAAGTTATATGAGGTGTCTGTGTATTTCTTTTATGGTAGTAAATAATTTTAATGAGAGTATAGAGGTAGTCCAATCTATATAAAAAAAAATCCACTCCCTTAAATTAAAACTTAATAACAGCAAAAAAAAGTTTAAATTGTATAAAAACATTTCTATATGACATGTTATTACAAAAACAAAAGTGTTACTAAAAATATCTTCTCCTACGTTAGACCAAACAAATATCATACAAAATTAAATATGCATCAAACTAAATATCATACAAAACTTCGTTAGCATAATAGCTTAGACAAGCGTTCTCAATATGCAAGTGTAGAAAAAAAGAAGGACCACTTATATGTTATATCCGTGTGAGGGATATTTCTTATATTGATGTATTAGTTAGGATCTATTTTGGACAACTATGAGCACCTGCTACGGTCCAAACCAGATTAAAGACCAACTCTGCATGAAAACTCAATAAACTTGTTTCTAGTCATATAAAACTTTATTGTAGTGGATGTCATCATAATCATGCTCCAAAAAAATTGAGTTTTACTATATAATTGAGATATTCAAAGTAAGTCACAATTTTGTCTTCATTAGTGTTTGTATCTCTAAGTTTTAGTCTTGTTTTTCTTCCAAAGCAAGAAGAAAACCAAGACATGTAAAGAAACTTTGACTGTCGTAACAACATTTGTATCATGAAGATTTTGTCAGCAACATTATAACTTTTGCATAGTTCATTACTCAACTGTCTTGTATCATTTGACCATAACACTTAAAAGACATCTCTGATGGATGTTTCTTCAATGAATCAGGTTTTGATATTCTGTTGTGCTTCGCAAAACCTCTGCATAGCCACAGGAATTGTCTTTTCCAGCCACTGTATGAAATGTTGTGTAACTTCTTCTTGTTTAAAATGATATGAACACACAAATATGAGTTATATTATTGTTGACACAAATATGAGTTATATTATTGTTGACAATTAGAGAAAAAATGAGCTTTGCATTGAGTCTAGTAAACAAAGTTGAATATAGCTTAAAAAATATAATAAAAGACGAAAAGAAAAATAGCAACAACCAAAATTAATAATGAGTTTTATTGCTATAGGTTGATTGGCAACAAAAGCCAAGAGTGAGTTCCAACTCCAACTTTGTTTCATGGACTCTCCTAAATATTCAGTAAGATACCTTCAACTAATATACTATTTATTTTGTGTGGGCTGTAGCCAATTTCTTCTGTTGTCCCTTCTCTTTCTCCATCACTTTGTGACTCATCCTCCAAAACCCTGAGATGATGACCCAGTCTAAATTGGGCTTCCATTTCTTTAACTACTGGGCCTAATATCCTTTCACACCAGCTAGCGTCTCTCTATGGATTATGGGTAGGCTATACAAGATCCCAGCTTATATTGGGCCGCTTCTTCCTGCACCTCCATACGTTATACGTTGTTGTGTCATTCCATAAATTTTTTATTCTAAAAATATCTTTCGATAAAAAATTAAAGCGTAGTTTATATTCTGAATTATATAGTCCAAAAGCATTTTTCTATATTCGTGATTAGTTTTTAAACTATGTAATTTATAAGTTTTTTTTTATAATTGTGATTAGTTTGCGGATTATATAATCTGAAAATCTTTTCTTAATATGAGATTAACTTTCGGATGATGTAATCCAAACTATATCTGGATTACATAATCTATAACCTACTTTTAAATCCAAAAAAAACTTTCAAATGATGATGTAATCTAGAATACCTTGGAAGTAGTAGGGTGAGATAAAATGGAAGAGAAAAAGGGGAAAAAGGTGTGAGATTTTAAAGATAAATTTATTTTTTTGTGATAAAAGTTTTTTTTTTATATTTAGTATGGGAAAAAAAATGTATGAGGTTCAAGAAGAAGCAACCATTATTTTATACTGTCTGCCATATTTTTCTTCCCATGATCCCAACATCAATTATGCACCGTAAGACAATTTTAGTTTTCAAGAACATTTCTTATTTTCTTATGAAGTCAAATATAAAATTAGTCCAATCTAAAAACTATTAAAACATACACTTTTCACAGTAATTATTGTCACTATTTCCTACTTCATAGGGAACTCAGTGCGTGATCTGAATCATGGCTTGCAACAATTGCTTTCTGTCACAACTTTTCCCTCTATATACAATGTCAAAGATGTGGACTTCTCGTGTTAAGTACTTTATCTCACTTAAAGAAGTCAAACGGATAGTAATAACTAACAAAGTGTTTTCTGTAGTGGGAAAACTTGTATAAATTATTGGTTGGACTCTGTATATCCAGAGGCCGTAGAACCTTTACACATTCTAGTCTAAACAAGATGATGTTATACTCACAAAGAGTGCAACTCTTTGTTTTTTATGTGAGGAATCTTATTGAATGAGAAGCTAGTAGAATGAGATGGGAGTAGGTTAAATCATGTGGCTTCTAATACCCTTATAGGATGGTATGTTCTAATTCTCTTTTCCTCTTTCTCCATGCACCAAAATCACATCGAATTTTGTGGAACCAACTCATAGTTGTTTTTCAAGGTGTAGCCATCATCTAAATTTCTTTTCCTTTTATTCCCTTTCATCTAAGATATTCTTAAAAAGTAGTGAAATTAAAGTTGCCCTATCTTTCAACTAATTCCATAACAGTAACAGAGATTCATATCTCATCTTGCAGTTATCTTAGTTAAGTGCATATACAGTGCTATGAATAAATATGTCTGTACAGGTTGGCAATACATATAATTAAAAGTAGAAATTTGATTGTTTTTTCTACCATAAGTGTCTTAAAAATAGTTAGTAATATAGTGGTGCCCTCTGTCTTAAGTGAAGGACTTGGTGCATGGAAAAGGCATAGCACATTTTAGACCAAACAACAACATTCATATTTGAGCAAAGTGACCACAACAATAACATCTGAACAACAGAATAAACATAAGAATGGCATAAGGATGAATGGTTTAGGCCATGACATTTGAGAATGAGCTTAATAAGTGTGTCTTTGGGATCCCCAATTCCACAATGATCAATTAGTTATAGATGATCAGCATAACCGAGGCATACCCCACCCAGCAACAGGAACATTGAATTGAATGAAGGGTGTATGTAGTATTTGGCAAGGAATATTGGTGTGATAATAATAATGAGTAAAAGAGCAATGAGGAAAGAAAGCCAATAAATAGAAGAAGGATGAGAATTGGTCACGAAGACACTGCGCAAATTAAAATGCATCGAAGGGCTAAACCTAAAATTGTCTTCACAAGCAGAAGGGTGAATGAGGTGAAAGTTGATTCCAAATCCAAAATGCTACGTGACAAAGGAGCAGACTACAAATCACTGACAACTTTTATTAAAACCTCTTCTTCGCCGCATAATACGTTGCGCTTTCCTTTATCAATGTCTCTGCCATTCTCACTTTCTTCCTCTAGTCCCTCTCATCACCACCAATTTACCCTTTCTTCTCTTCTTTGGGTTTTGCAACATGCCACCAACACATAAATCAAAACCTCACCCTATAAAAACAACAAAAACTAATCAATTCCCTTGAATTCAACCACATCACACTTTTTTTTATCTCTGTGTTGCCCTTTTCAATAGTGCGTGGCTGTCTTCACACACTTTTCTTAGAATGAGACACAAAAGTTATCATAAGAAAATACAAACCCACTCTTCTAAAGATACATTACTTTCCGAGGATTAAACTTCACCTAATTAAGCTTTGAATTTGGTTTATATAATCATAAGCTAGGAGTTCAAAATATTTAATAATTATGCAACCACTTCAAAAAAAAATTACTCTTATTTCCGGGGATGAGATCTCTTACTTGATATCTTGCATGTATATAGGGATGTAACCTAATGAACAGTAAAAGAAACATTTTATACAGTTACATGCCTTTTCAAATGTATTGTAGTTTTAACCTTTCACTGTACATATATGATGTATGATATAACTTGCATCCACTATTCATATACTTGAATATAAGTAATGAAGATGAATTTTCATTCATAAGATTGTTTAAAATAGTTTTTTTTCATAAGTTCATTCTGTTGAATTAAAATTATTTTCTTACAAGCTAACTTATAAAAAAAAGTTCATATAAGTTCATTCTAAAACAATTAAAATTATTGTTTACAAGCTGATTTATAAAAAGATCATATAATTATTGTATTTTTTAATTAATATACAAATTAATTTTAACGGAAATTGTTTCTCTCTTAAGAAAAACCTTGTGGCAAATTTTGTAGAAATGGTTTATTTTCAAGATATCAATATCACAAGTATGCTACAACATTATACTTCAACAATCATATGCTTCTCTCTATTGATAACAACAATTATTTAAAAAAAAAATAGCTTTGGACAAGTAGGTATATTTTAAAGATGAAACAAACTCTTGTTTCAAATATACCCTAAATTTGTTAGTCTATTATTAACACATTTTTTACCTTTTCTAAAATTATTAAGAGATTTTAAAATTTAAAAAATCACTCCTAATTAAACTACAATTTCATCTTTCTTCAAAGCATTAACACGGAATACTTTCAAACCTAAAGAAGAACAATCCCAAATTACTTAATAATTGTATAGCAAGCATAATACTCATAATTTTTATCTAGATACTAACAGAAATCAAATATTCAGTTCCCTTTACACATTGTGTAAACTTGATATTCCCATTAAATGTCATATCCACATTCCTTTTAACATAATCATGTGGGGGTAGTTTCTAAACCATTATAAAAATTTAAGAAGAAGAAGCATATATATTAAAATGCTTTAAAACAACCAGCTCATCAATATTATTGTTCATTACACCTATAGAGGGATTATAAGTCATCTTAACCTTTACTATGGTAAGGTTTTCAAAATCAAATTTTCAAACATTTTGGAAATTTATCAATCTTGCATATACCTCAAATCACATAAATGAAAACAATTAATTGTGTATCTTAAATTTAAGTGCTATCAATATCATTAATAACCTACACAGCAGAAGAAATAGAACAACAATCTAAAGCAGAAAAATTAGAACTAAAGTCTATAAAGCCATTAAAAGCAATTTGAAAGCTGCAAAGCAATCTTTCAGCTAAAAAAATATATACTGTATTATCATTCCAAGAACACCACGTTTTGAATATAAGAAAACGAGTTAATTTAATATTATTATGGTAACCTTTGCTGTCTTCGCTGTTTTTCTCTTCTTCACACTAATGAAATTCAGTTGTCAAACCTTTGCGTTTATGTTTTGTTTATAATTTTGTTCACGCTGTCATTTTCCTAGTTCGACAAGATTGCCGCATTGATTAAATTGTTTAATCATGTTAGCAAATTAGTGAGAAGTCTATTAATATAATATTGTCCTCACAATGTGTACCACCACCAATAATTCAAGCAAAAAAAGATGCTTTGCCAACAATAATTTACTTAGTTTGAGTACTTCTCATAATTCAAAACTGTTCTGTATTTGTTTGTACATAGTAGTGATATCTCTGCAACAACCAAGATTAGTTAGGTTATTTTTTCCTTTCTGTTCTTCTTCAAATTTCTCTACATCTGAGTTCTTTTTAAGAGTTTTCTATGTGATCCAATCTCATGTCTGCTTATTTGCAAAAGATACACCAGCATGCATGTTTTCAAAATATTTTAAGCTTACACAGAAAGCTACAAATTTAAGTCCACAATGTACATGTAACTAAACTTACAAAAATTACAAAAAGATAAAAATGAATAATCATTTTCGATCAATTTGTCTCGTGTATCAGTTTCATCGATATGTAAATTCATAGAAATAAATTATCATAATTATGATAAATTAATAATATATTATGTTTTAAAACAAAAAAACTCCTTATTCTTTAAAAAATTCTTCTTTCAGTCTACTAAAATAATTATACACCACAACAATTATTATTTTAGTATTTAATATGAGTATATAATTAAAATTTGAACATGAAACAGAGCAATTTAAGGGGATTGAACTGTTTGACATACTAGGTAATACTAAAATTATTTGCTCTCATATTAACTGTGATGAATTTCTTATGCTTATAGATGATTATATTCATGCATCATATTACAAGCATAGTTATTATAGACACACAGAGTTTAATTATTTTAATTTGTACAAACAATTTATGTCTGTTGTTAAAATAGAAAGAAGTCAAACCAAACAAAAATGATTGTACATAACTTTTTTCAGTAAAATCTGTAGAAAGTTAATGATGGTCAAACTGAAATGGATCTTTCAAACATGTTTCTGAAAACAAAAAGTTAGGATACTTTTCTCACTTTAAAATGAATCTAGTTGATGTGAATTTTAGCTTATATTTGGTCAATTCTAGCTTTTCCACACCAAATAATAAACTAAACTAAATTGAAATAAAATATGAGTAAACTTTTTCAGACCACACTGTCAATAACGCAGGCAGCAGAACAATAGACTATTCAGTAGGCATTGATAGCAAATGAATAAGCCAACTTGAGTCACTGAAAACCAACGGGTGAGATTTTCTGATGAAAGTTAGTCCTTTCCATCAGATTCCAAATCAGATCTTTTGACAAAACTTTTTAGAAAGCTGAGAAGAGTAGAGAAGTGAACAATCCTAAATTTGCTAAGGAAGCAAGAAGTCATGTGAGAGAAACAATAAATAAAGATAAAAAAACTTACCAAATGCAGCAGATCATGTTGCAGCATCACCCACACTAAGTACTCAACTTCAATAAAGGTCGATTAACTTTTCCTACTTCTATATTTTACCAGGCACAACTATGTGGAATCCTAAAAATAATATTTCAATCCTTCAAATTATTAGACTGATTATTTTAATATACCATCAAACACTTTTATCTTTGATAATGAAGGAAGCTGTGTTATTGGTTTCTGCACTGAGAGAAGAAGAGAGAAAGTAATTGTTTTACATTAGTATAGCCAAAGCTTATAACTACAGATTGAAGGCATGAATCCCTGCCTCTGTTACTGCCTATATCTGCCAGTTTTTTCAGCTTCCCTTTCTCAGGCACCAGGAAGAAAAATGGTAAATAACAAAATTACAGAAAGTCTACACAGGATTAGAAAAGGTATCCAACGAAAATAGACTCTATAATTAACATTCCTCAGCATCTTCTATATACAAGCATAACATTGGTGATTATGATAATTCATTTTGAATACTTCATGGATGAGAAGTTATGAAGGTAAACAAAAAAATCTGAATATAATACCAAAATACCACCGGTTTTCCCTCACATTCTACAACAAGAACACTCATTACCCGATAGAAAATGATGAGAAAAACGTGGGTATTTTGGAAGAACATATATATGTAAACCAGAATAAATTTAATACTGGAGAGAGACAATAAAGGGCAGGGATGAAAAAAAGTGGAAGAGAAAAATTGGATGGGAATTCTACTCGTTAATTATGGAGAGGATCTGGGCAACTTGGTACTCTTCTTTTGGTTTCATCAAAGCCCTTTTGGATTGTGTTGGTGGGAGCAAGAGGAGTCCTTCCATTGAAGTACTTGTTGAACAGATCCTCCTTCTTCTTATTGTTATCATTGATATTGCCATGGCTGAATTCGACGTTGGGCTCTGCATTTCCTGGGAGCACACGAATCCCCTGAACCTGGCAGGTATGCAACGCCACAAGCATCAGCATCACACACGCATAGAAGACTCTCCTGCCGCCGGCAACCAACATGGCAAGAGAGTAAAACACATAAATTTTGGGCGTTTTTGGAACCCAATTTCCCAGACACACTCTTGTTTTTCTTCTTGTTTGTTGCTAAGTAGTCTTTTGTTGAAACCTGGAGGAAAGTGGTGTTTGGTGTAGTGAAGAAAACAAAAAAAAGGAAAAGAAGATAAAGGAGAAGTTGGAGTTTTGTTACTGTAGTGAATTAAGAGAAAAATGTTTGTGTGAGTTTGAGAGAGAGAGAGAAACAGAGAAGAAAAAAAAGCAAAGGAAAGGAGTGAATTGACGGCTAGTTATTTGAAGGGAGAGATGCATGGTGTTTCTCCATATTTTAAGAATATTGCAATTTTGAACCAAATTCATGAGAATGGAAAAATTTGAAAAAAATAATAAGGAAATTGGTAATTTGTGATTGAGTACACCTAATCAAATATATAATATATTAACATTTAAATGAGATACTTAAATAACAAAAGTTATATATAAATTAATTAGTATTTTATTATATTTTAAAAAAATTCAAATATGATTTTATAAAACAACCAAATTATTCGACAATTCACTACATAATTTTAATTCATAATAATAAATCATCCACCAAATTATATTATTACATTTATTTTTTAATTATTAACTCATATTACTTACTATTTTATTATAAACAAATAAATTATTCAAACACATTATTAGATTATTTATTAAATAAATAAAAAAATTATTAATAAATTACACATTATTTTTTTAAAAAAATTACACTATATTTTAATTCTCATCATATTTTTCACTGTTAATACATTATAGTAATCAAATTATTAAGCAATTTCTTAAATTAATCAAACATTTTATTATATTAATTATCATTTATTCAATAAATTGCAGTAATTTTTTTCATAATTTTTTACACGCAATTTTTTTATTTTTAAACAACAAATTTTCATTTTATACAAATTTTATAAATATAAAAAATTGAATTGAAATTGTAAAAGATTATGAAAACTTCAATAAAAAATAATACATAATATATAGAACGTTACACTGATGTGCTATTTTACTGAAATAATATTATTTTTTAACTATTTAATCTTTAAAAAGTTAATAATAATAATAATTAAGTCAAATTAAAATCTTCTCAGTGCGGAACACTTCTTAAATAAATTATCTTCAAGGAAAGTTTAAGTTTTGTGATTAAGAATAATGATTTTTTTTTTATTTTTCAATTAATATGAAAATTATGTTGAGATTTAAATGTATGAATTGATATAAATTTGATGTAAAATGAGAGTATTCCTTAAAACAACGGGTGTTTGTCTGTCTCATGTCATGGGCATCCGAGAGTGGGCCACTGTGGCCCACGTGAAACAAAAACCCGCAGTGCCCGCTAATGCAAGTTACTATATTATTAATTTACCCACTTAGCCACATGCTCTTCTCGTACAATTTCACTGCTTATTCATTTATTATCAAACAATTTAACCACTTCTCATATGAGGTGTTTTCAGGATGTTTTCAACATGTTTTTGAAACTCATTCAAGCACAATTAACTTCTTTCAAAACTTTTTATTTCAGCCATTTATTTTAGCCCTTTCAAATAATTAAAAATAGTCTGTTCTCTAAAATTCATACAACTACTCCAAAACATAATAATTCTCTAAATAAGTTGTCGTGTACATCATGGTCCTATCCGATTATGTGGGTAAATAGTCGTCGATTGATACGCATGATTAAAGATATTATTGTCAGTATAAATCAAGAATCTCGAATGATCCATTTAAATGAAAGATAACATTTATTATTGAATTAGGCCGAAAACAAAATCAGATACAAAGAAATAATGATAGAGATTTTAGTATATATGAGAGGATATAAGAGAAAGAAACAGTTAATAATTCACATATTCTTGATTACATTTAGATGTTCTATATTTAAGATCGTCAATATTTTTTATGAAACAATTATCATCATTAAATTGATAAGTATGAGTTTAATTATGATGGATATAATGATTATTAAATTGAAATTTTATGTGATTATTGATTAACTTAAAAAGAGGTTTTTTGGCATAAGGTTGGAAGAGGAGGTATAAGGTGTTAATTGGGAATGAGAAGATTAGGTTTGGTATAGATGGGATTTGAAATAGTGATAGAATAGGTATATGTCGGTGAGAGACAGTTGGGGAGGAGGGACACGATGTTGCAGACTGTGCATTGAATTTGAGCAGTCCGTGACTCCAATTGAATGTTTTAATTATAATTCTCTCATTGATAACATAACTCTTTTCTTATTCTTTCAAAACTCACACCTCCATTCCCACATCACACGTCAATTCCACTTCGCAATAATATCTCATCTTATATTATATTATGTTTCACAAAAAAATCTTAATGAGAAATTTGTTCATTAATGTGAAAATAACATGAAACCACTCTAAGCTTATATGATTTTTCTATATTAATTGTGTATCATACTTAATCATATCAAGAAGTTTATTTTTATTAAAAGATAGCCAGAGCTATTAAATGGATTCAAGCCATTAATAAATCTGTATTAGTGTGACTCATACTTTAAAATTGAACTTATATCAACAAGTCAATGAACTATTTAGTCAACTTTAAAAAATAATATTAATTAAACATATATATATATATATATATAATTTAACTTTAAATTCTATTAAATTTTAATTTTATATGTAATTATCTAATATGTAAATTAATATATATTTATGAAGATAATATTATTTTTATTTTATTAAATATAATTATTGCTTTATAAATTAAATCTATCCTTAAGATTATGACTAAGATTAATTTAAAATTTCTAGTACAATTAAAATTAACAATATTCTGACTTAATTTTTATAAAATTTTTTAGTCGGTTGATCAATTCAAACTTATTATATAAATCCAGTATTATTTTATAAAAAAAATTAGAGATCTATACTACTTTTGGAGAAACAATTTCGTTTACATAAGTGATGTGCCCACTAATTACATTTATCAGAACAAACAAATAAACTATTAATTAAAAAAGGGCCCAACCGGGTTCGAACCGGTGACCTCTTGATCTGCAGTCAAATGCTCTACCACTGAGCTATGGACCCATTTTATGAAAGTTAATAGTCTAATTTTAATTTCATATTAAATTCATAAATTTATAGGATTTCCTCAAAGCAAAATTATGTGAAGGAATTGTAAAAATCTCTTATGATATTTAATATATAAGTATTATTTGTAATAAGATGATATAAAAAAATATTACAATAATTACATTAAAATTTGTTATGTGGTGTGAAAAGAAAAAGAGGTGGTGTTAACATATCCAATTATTTATCAAAATATAATTATATGTGTGCCTAATATAATTTTTTTTTAAACCATCATACGCCCAGTTTACATTTTACTATGCAATAATTGTATTTTTTTTTTAAATTATGTATGTTTTCTAAATTCAATTAAAATAAATTAAATATTTAAATGTATTACTTTTATAACATCATGGGCTAACCTTGTGTATCGAGAGATGGACATAATACACTTGCATGATATTTTATTGTCACATATTATATGCCAAGGTATATATCAGAAAGCCTATATGAATGCATGAAAGAGTTTAATGAATAAGCTTGTACAATATAATTTCACACTAAATTAAAAAAATTTCGTTTGATAATTAATATTTTCGTGATTGGCAGTACATTGATATGATTTGTACTATGTATTCAAATTTAGGATTATGCTTCTTTTAAATATATTTTTTATTACTAAGCACAACATGAATATTGAGAAAGATAAAACAGAAGAAGCTATGAACTGTTTAATACATATTTCTTGTTAAATAAGTACATTAGCTCTTGATTAACCTTATAGGAAAAATCATGTGTGACCTCACTTTGAAGAGATGTATCAAATAATAAGCATGCATGTATAGTAGGAGCAAATGCCTCTAGAATGAAATCAATTTTATTTATGCAACTATATGAAGTCTTGTAATTAAAATAAGGTTAATTAGAGATAAATAAGATATCATTATTGGAGAAATTGAAGGGTGTTTAGTAGTTGAGATTTAGGGTTTAGGATTTAAAATTTAGGGTAGATGATGATTTCTTTTGATGTGGCTTACTATTCCTTTCTGAGCATTAGTTTGGTGGTTTGTAGGGTCTGAAGAATGTATGTAGGTCAGGTGTTAAACAAGTTAATTTTAGTCACTTTTTTTAATAAGAGTTTGAATATTTTTGAAGTACATGTATAAGGGTTAGAACACCTTTAAAATGTCTCATTTTATTTTATTTATTTATTATCGATAAAAAAAATTGAAATATTAAAAATCGCTTCAACTTGATATCGAAAAATATTAATTTTATTTTTAGAGTTTAATATATGAGAATGGAGTTGGTAGGATGAGAAAGCATCCCTTTCAATTAGGAAAAACAAACAAGATAAAGTTGTAGAATGTGAATTAGATGAGAAAAAGAATTAAGAGATTGAAGATATTTATGAGAAAGAAGCATAAAGGAAAAAAAAAAAAAAAGGAGACAACGGCAGAAGAAAAACGGGGTAGAGAGGCGAGGAAGCTGGACCGCGAATCGCGACACACGGTTTTGTCTGTGTCGAGGTTTGACGTGCGTAGCAAGGTTTCGTGTTTTTTTTATAGATTCAAATTATTATTAGATTACTTCAAATTGAGATCTGACATATTTCGAATTTCAAGCAATATTAGACCAAGTATTTTTATACATTGATGATCAACAAAGAACTTTTAAGTGAATAAGAATAGTGAAAAGCACATTTGAATGGGTATATTTTGGGAAGGAGAAGAAGTAGGGAAGCTGTTAACTAAAAACTTTTTGGTGTACCATGATTTGAGTGAAACAAAATCTAGGTTTCCATAGCAACGTTAGTCTTCCCTTTCCCACTGTTTTTTCTTTTTCTACAGGGCCCACATCACATCAAACTTGGCCTCCTTGTCCTGCTTCATGCTGCCAAACAAATGAAAAACCATTACGTTCAGGGATGGGAAGAAAACCATTGCGTCCTTTATACCATCCACATTTCACCTTTTTTCCCACCACACCTACCTAATCCGCAACCCAAAAACAGGTCAACAACAGTTCATACCCCAACCCTTTTTCCATCATAAAGACTCAAAACAAAGGAATAAACAATTTATAAAAAGTGCTTATACATTGGGAATCATGCCCATATTATAATCAGAAAGAGAATTTTTTTTTAAAAAAATAAAATTATTTTAAAATTATATTAATCAAATCACAGTTGTAAAGTGGTGCCTTTCAATTTGCAATTATCGTAATATTTTTCATTTAAAAAATGTGTTGATACATTGACAATCATGCACAAGATTATAACTAGAAAGAGAAACAACTTTTTCTTAAAATGAAACAATTTTGAAATTCCATTGATCAAATTGTAAACTGTGTATTTCAATTTGCAGTTGTCAAAATAACATTTTTCATTTGAAAAGAGTGTTGATATGGTGACAACCATGCATCATATTATAATTGAAAAGAGAAACAATGTTTTCCTAAAATGAAACAATTTTAAAATTATATTGATCACATCATAGTTGTAAACTGATGTATTTCAATTTGCAGTTGTCTGTCAAAGTAACATTTTTCATTTGGAATGAGGGCTGATATGTTGACAACCATGCACCATATTACAATTGAAAATAGAAACAATTTTTTCCTAAAATGAAACAATTTAAAAATTATATTGATCAAATCACAATTGTAAACTTGTGTCTTTCAATTTACAATTGTCAAAGTAACATTTTTCATTTGGAAAGAGCGCTGATATGTTGACAACCATGCATCATATTACAATTGGAAAGAGAAACAATTTTTTCCTAAAATGAAACAACAATTTTAAAATTATATTGATCAAATCACAGTTCTAAACTGGTGTCTTTCAATTTACAGTTCTCAAAGTAACAATTTTCATTTGGAAAAAAGAGTTGATATGTTGACAACCATGCTCAATATTACAATTGGAAAGAGAAACAATTTTTTTCTAAAATGAAACAATTTTAAAATTACATTGATCAAATCACACTTGTAAACTAGTGTCTTTCAATTTGCAGTTGTCAAAGTAACATTTTTCATTTGGAACGAGGGTTGATATGTTGACAACCATGCACCATATTACAATTGGTAAGAGAAACAATTTTTTCTAAATGAAACAATTTTAAAATTATATTGATCAAATCACAGTTGTAAACTGGTGTCTTTCAATTTGCAGTTGTCAAAGTAACATTTTTCATTTGGAAAGAGGACTCATATGTTGACAACCATGCACCATATTACAATTGGTAAGAGAAACATTTTTCTCAAAATGAAACAATTTTAAAATTATATTGATCAAATCACAGTTGTAAGCTGATGTCTTTCAATTTGCAATTGTCAAAGTAACATTTTTCATTTAGAAAAAGGGTTGATATGTTGACAACTATGCACCATATTACAATTGGAAAGAGAAACATTTTTTTTTTCCTAAAATGAAACAATTTTAAAATTACATTGATCAAATCACAGTTGTAAACTGATGTTTTCAATTTGCAGTTGTCAAAGTAACATTTTTCATTTGGAAAGAGGGTTGATATGTTGACAACCATGCACCATATTACAATTAGAAAGAGACAGTTTTTCCCTAAAATGAAACAATTTTAAAATTATATTGATCAAATCATAGTTGTAAACTGACGTCTTTCAATTTATAGTTGTCAAAGTAACATTTTTCATTTGGAAAAAGGTTGATATGTTAACAACCATGCACCATATTACAATTGGAAAGAGAAACGTTTTTTTTCCTAAAATGAAATCATTTTAAAGTTATATTGATCAAATCACAGTTGTAAACTTGTGTCTTTCAATTTGTAGTTATCAAAGTAACATTTTTCATTTGGAAAGAGTGTTGATATGTTGACGACCGTTAATCATATTACAATTGGAAAGAGAAACGTTTTTTTTTTTTTCCTAAAATGAAACAATTTAAAAATTATATTGATCAAATCACAGTTATAAACTAGTGTCTTTCAATCTGCAGTTGTCAATGTAACATTTCTCATTTGGAAAGAGTGTTGATATGTTGACAATCATTCACCCGATTACAGCGGAAAAAAGAAACAACTTTTTACTTAAATGAACAATTTAAAATTGTATTGATCAAATAATAGTTGCAAACTAATGCCTTTCAATTTATCGTTATCAAAATAATATTTTTCAATTAAAAAGAGTGTAGGCATTAGTTTAACCTTTTAAACTATTTTTAGCATCCAAACCTGCTTCCAGTTTCCTTGGTTGTGTAACTATTTTTCATCCTAGTTCATATCCTTTTCTCAAGCACAAATCCTCTTATACAACGGGCCATTGAATAAATCCTTATAATCCACCTTATTAAAGAGGATTTGCAGAACACACTTCCACGACAGAACCTTTTTATATCCGTTTTCTTGAACTTTTTATGCCGATTAAAGAATCCACGTGAATACACTTTCTATATTGGGTTCCTTTTTAAGCCGTCATATTAATATTTTGTTCTCTCTCTTGTTCACTTTTTCACACTCTTTTGCAAGTAATTCAAAAATCTTACATATAAACAGGTATACAAACATACAAATATATAAATATTCAAATAAATAATATGTATATATATAAAGTATATTTTTAAAAAATAAACAATTGAATGTAAGAAAAACTACAACCTATATCATAAATACTTAACAAAAAACTAAATTTACACGTTTTGATATATGGACAGTTAAAGAGAGTAGAGGTGACAAAGAAGTATTAAAAAACTTAGAAAAGAGATAAGTTTTAGTTTAAAGGTTCAATTTGGGCAAATGAGACTTATGTAGCTTTTAGAGTGGTGCAAATTATCAAAGGAAATTTGGTCTAATAATTTGTTGAAAAATGCTTCTAACCAGTGTAATAATGAAGATTAATTATAGTTATAATTATTGATATTACGATTAGTTTTTCTTAAAGTCCAGATTCACTCAATATTTGAGTGGTGTTAACAAACACGATCAAGGTAATGAATTTTTACTAGGAACATGCAGTAAAAGAAACATACATTACTGATTCCAAGGAAATAAAGAGTGATTCTGGACTAAAAAGGAGATAGAACAACGTCTATAAAATCCCAAACACACAATGATAGATAAAGACATGGCTAAGAGACTCACGTGAGAACCAAAGACGATGGAAAAGAAAAGGCAAAGATGATGAACGGACAAGAACAAAGCACGACGGCAGACAAAAATGCAACATACTGAAAAGGAAAAAAGAAACTGAATACTTGCAAAAGAGAATGATCACCTTTTTGGTTTTATTTATTTACTATTTTTGTCTAATGTGGCTATTTTTGTCTATTTAATTAGTACAAAGACGAGTTGCGTCGCTATGGTTCTCTGGGATGGGATTGGCCCATCGAAAAAAATAAAGCAAAACACAAAGAGTAAAAATGAAAAACTAAAATATAAATAGAAACTAGAAAAAATGATTATAAAATCTCCCACCCAGTATAAGAAAGAATTACAAATTCTTAACACTAAAATATCATAAAATGATTTCACCATTTCATAGCATTCCTAGAGATCATTACTATAAAACCCGTAACAACATCCGAAAACTATTATTGTTTTATAAGTACAAAGTCATATGATTATGTTTTTCACATAAACCCTTATTTAACCGTTACTATGACTAATCCAATACAAAATAGTTAAAATATGACATTCTTGTTGTTTCTGCTTGTTTTTTTGGTGCGAGTGAGACTATGAATATTTGATATGACTCAAAGAAATGATTACTGGATATTTCTTACATGTCGTTTAAATGTAGATTCTAGAAAGGGAGATTTCTATGTTAAGATTTGGCAGACGTCAAGAGAGGTGCACCACAAAAACATAAGATCACTGTTTTTAGAGAAAAAAGAAGAAAAAAAAAATGGCTACAGTACAACACTTGGTAATCATAATAATCATACCAGAACCAATTCTAAGGTGCCAAAGGACCCACAACTTAGTACTGCATCAGGGCTAAGGTAATAAGATTCGTCTACCATGTTCATGTTACTCTCTCTCTCTCTCACTGGTGTTCATTATTATTACTCTTCTACTACATCAAGTTCATGGACGATGCATATCCCATTCAAAAGAACCTCAATGATCCCTTATAAAGTTGTGTGTAATAAAAAATATTATTAAAATATATAATAAATTAGTACTTGATAGACTTTAAACATACATAATTATATATATATATATACATAAGCAAAACAATTATATTAATGTAGAAAATACTTTTTGTTAAAATAAACTTTTTATATTAATTTCTACAACCATCATAATTGAGTGACATAAAAATTATAAATTTCTTTAATAATGATTATACAACTGTTATAAAAATTTCACATTTTATATCGATTCTAAAATATTAATAATCATAATAAAATATACTTTTTAATATATATATATATATGATATTTTAACTGTTATATAATACGTTATTTTCTACAATATTTAACGTGGAATCAATAAATCTCAAAATAATTGTCATAGAAAATATATATTTTTTAATTTTGTATAATATTTAATTTTCTACTTACATAATATATCTTACATATTAAATACACGTTTTAAACCAAATCTTATTATAAACTATAATTAGTTATTATCTTCAAATTCAAGTTCATATAAAATTGTTAATTAGTTATTATAATAAATAATTAAAAAAAAAATATGTTATTTTGAATATCATACATCGATTAGGAATTGACAGATTATATTATATATAAATAAGTATAAATCTCATCTTATGAGTCAATTTTATGAACCGGTTTTATGGAAGTACACTTTGTAATAGTTATTATTTTCAAACTCTTGTAAAAAAAAATTTATACAATTTTAAGTCAAATAGCAAATGGAAATAGTCGACTTAAAAACAAATATTTGTTTCTGATATTTTAATATCATAACTACTTTAGTATAATATTATCTTGTTATAAAATGAATTTCAATATTCTTCATCTTCAAGTAAAATGTATATATTTTATAAAATACTTCAATTTCATCTCAATTTTTTTTACATAATATAATTAACTATTAAAATACAATAATAACTTCAAATTAATTTTCTAATTTAAAATAAAAAAATAAAAAAAATAAACCCTGACATAAGTGAGAATAAAAAGAAGATAATGAAAAAGTAAAGTTGAATAGTTAGAAGTGAGATGTGTAGAAAAAAATTGAGTGAAGGGAAGATGAAAAGAAGGTGCAGGTATAGCAGGCGAAATAGGATGCGTCACTTCTGATTGAGATTGTGATTAGACTAAGCACACCATCTTCACTTTCACTGTCTCTAGTCTGCACAGCAACAACACTATTTAACTGACATACATTCACGTACAAACCCTAACCAACCCTAGATCCTTCTCTCCAATTCTCCATCACTTACAACTTTATTTTTATGCTTAATTAAACTAAGTATAACCCTAATCATTTAAATAACCATCTGTTCTAACTAATAATAATGTCATCTTTAAAAGGATATGATTGTTTTCTCAAAGTGTTCGTCAACTAAAGATTTTCATCTTAGATTTATTTAAAATGTTGTTTTATTATTTATCTTATTTTAACTGGTGTTGGTATTCTTTAACTTGTATAAGGTTGATTTCTTGATGTTTTTATTGCAAATTTTATTTTGCCATGAAAAGCAAGAAAGAACAAAGACACACAAAAAAGAAATAGAAGGATTGACGGATTGACGGTGATAAACGCAGCGAAATCATAATAGGATTCTACCATGTAGAAAAACAGTGTTTGTATTTTAAAAGTAAAAGAAACTCTGACGTGGCAGAGGATTTTTAAAGAGAATAAAAAAAATTAAATAATAATTATAATAATTATGATTTGTGACTTTACTTTATCAGTCTAGTAAGAGGGGGATAAAGTAAAATTTTGTTATATTTATTATTGATAAAAAAAATCTGAGTGAGATGAAGTAAAGATACATAAAATCTGAACGCTGCACGGCAACTTCAGGCAGAGACTAATGAATGTAAGTTTTATGTTTTATAGCTTCTCATAGCTACGTTCGACCTTTTCTCCTTGGACTTACCCTCTTTCTATTTATGCAAATTATGAACTGGATAAAACCTGCTTGCTCTAAAAAACATATTTCATTACAAAACGTTACCTTGTCTTCTTAATTATTATATTAATAATTGTACATACTATAGTTGTATTTACTGGTAGAAGAGGCCAAATTTTACAGTCATAAATTTTGGGATATAGACAAAATTGTAAGGAACTTTTCTGAAATATCACAATTTTATTGTTGGCCGCACGCACGAGCAAAAGAAATATATAGCTAAAAATCTAGAAAAAGGAAAAAGAGTGATTGAAGATAAAAACAGTATGTATTCAATTGTGTTTTTATCTTCGATCAAGATATTAGGGTTTTTTTTCAAAAATTAAAATCACAATTTCTAAATTTCAGTGTAGATTTTTAAAAATATATTAGGGATTTGATTTGGACCGTTTCGATTTCAGAAAGATAAGAGGAAATTTGGACAATGTTTTTGGATTGGCTTTGAGAAGCTTAGGATTTCGATTTCATAATGAGTTTCCATTTCACAATAGATTTTGATTATACTATGGATTTGGGTTCATTTCAAACGGTTGTGTTTTTTATACTCACATATTTAAAAAAAACACTTTGTTTTTTTAATTCTATACGTAATACTTTATATACGAATATAATTTATATGTAATTATTTTTGTTTTTTTTTTAATTTTGTATGCAATATTTTATATATGAATATAATTCGTATGTAAAGTGAACATTTTATACAGATATTTAGATACAAATTTAATTCAGTATGTAAATAAAAATTATATACAAAAAAATTTCTATGCAATATCTATTTAAATATTGAATTAAATCTGTATGTAAATATCCGTATGTAATTTTTACTTTACATACAGACTCAGATCTATATATAAATATCTATATGTAATGTTCACTTTACACACGAATTCAGATCTGTATGTAATAATCGCTATATAAATAAATAATTTTTTGTAATGTATTATTAAGAAATTATAATTTTGCTCACTTATGTTAATGTTATCCTTAATTATTTTTCTTTTAGGTTAGAAAAATTAAGCTAACTATTTATGATATATTTATACCTTTTGTTTTACAGGTGATGACGAAATGAAAAGTATTTTTTGTTTTATAGAATTTCTTTTCTAGAATATAATTTTTTTATTTTATTCTTTAGAATTTTATTTTCGAAATGCAAAAAATATATTCCAATTTTCAATTCCAGAGTGAAAAGCAATTTTCAAATTTTAAAAAATTTATTCGGTGCAGATTCAAAAACATCGGTTGCACGAAGCAATTCTCCAACTTTTAAGTATCCACAGGTAAGGCCCACAGTTTGGAACTCTTAGAAAGAAAGAAAAAATGTCACTATTTCTTTGGAAAGCAGATGAAATTTTGAAGGTCCAACACTGTTTACGTAATTTCAACCCTAATTCTGAAAATATCACGCATTCAGCGAGTGAAAGTAGTATATCGCTTATTATTGCTTAATTAACCACGTTCGAAATCTGATTAAATGAATCGTAATTTTTTGGCTCAATTCCCTATCTAGCACCATTTACATCTTTATTTCCCTATCTAGCACCCTTTTGTTTATATTTCCCTATCTAGCACTCTTTTGTTTTTATTTCCCTATCTAGCACTCTTTTATTTTTTATTTCCCTATCTAGTACCATTTTAAAAATAAATAAATAAATAATTTATTTTTTTATAATTTTAATTTTGAATGCATTAAAAAATAAATATTTTTAATTTTTAAAATAATTAGAAATATAATTAATGAATAAATAAATGAGTTTTTACAAAATAAAAATAAAAAAGTAATAAATTAAA
>Ga0123342_1001088_pt1 | contig 45232 bp, 20 predicted proteins | sample Turbeawhitnodule_FD_89960 | JGI IMG/M metagenome (GOLD analysis project Ga0123342, IMG submission 89960) | Root nodule microbial communities of legume samples collected from Mexico - Turtle bean Mexico white nodule | ecosystem: Host-associated > Plants > Roots > Nodule | place: Mexico: Nepantla...
GTATCACCATAGTCTAAACAAAAAATTTGGGTATAACCCTTAGCCACAAGACGAGCTTTGAGACGATCAATAGTACCATCAGGACCAACTTTGATAGCAAAAATCCACCTGCAACCAACAACAGATTTCCTGGATGGTAAAGGAACAAGTTCCCAAGTTCCATTATCCTGAAGCGCATTCATTTCATTAAGCTTGGCCTGACGCCAACCAGGATGAGCTAAAACATCACCTACAAATTTTGGAATGGATACAGAAGAAATAGACGAAAAACAGGTATAAAAGGGTTGAGATAGTCTATGGTAACTCAAAGCAGTATATGTGATTTCTGGTCTAGTACCAATGAAGTAATTACTAGACAATGGTATCTTCTAGGATCTTTGAGTGTCTCACCCTACCCCAAAAGAAGCTTCAAATAAGGATCCATAAGACTATCGTTGAGATGAAAATCAATCACACAGTCTTGGTCAAAATGTTGAAGTCATACTTCTGTTAGGAAATGACAATGCTAGATGAGAATTGTGCAACATTGATGAGTGGACCCAAGTCCTTGGTCTGAAGCTGTTGTGGAGGTGAGACTTGAGTCGGAGATTGCCATTAGAGTCATCGCGAATGATGACCATGGTAGTCAAGATTGTGATACAAGTTATAAGATTGTACGACTTTACGATCTGTGTCAGAGACCTTTGATCACTTAAAAAGTGTGATTATGGCGGATCGTTTGGGATCAGTGTTGTAAATCGCAACTCGCATGAGAGTGACGAGATTCGTGATGTTGGAAATCCCCTTTCTCGAGGCGTTAGCGGTTCTCATGACGACACCTCTCGCAGTGGTTCTTGCGACAACATACATCTCACTGATGACGCCTCTTGCAGCGCCTCCTCTCGCGATGTTCCTCACAACGACGATTCTTGTGTGCTTTATGATAGTGGTCTCACAGGCTACACTTCTCGTGATGTCACTTCATAGCGTTGTGATGACGTGGTGGCACGGTGCTGTCTTTGGCAGCCTCGTGGTACATGTGGTGGCAATTTATCACACTCACGTGCCGAACATTTTCTTTTTAGGGTTTCTGAAGTGGGTTGCTTCTTCCTGCAACTCCATATGTTCTTGCGGCACCCCATAAGTTTTATAATTTCAAAAACACATTTATGTAAAAAAGTTAAAATGTTTGAAGGTTTGATTATGGAGGTGTTTTTTTTTTTGTATATTTCAGATTGTAAAATCTATTGATTCTCTGATTACACAATCCAAAATTAATTAAAATGTTTGTGTACCTTATGGATTAGGCAATCCAGAACTTGTTCCCGAATCCAGTAAAACGTTATGGATTAGGAAATTTGGAACTTGTTCCTCAATCTAATAAAACGTTATTGATTAGGCAATCCGAAACTTGTTCTCGAATCCAGTACAACGTTATGGATTAGCCAATCCATAATGCACATCTATATTTCAGATTATATAATTCGGAACATGTTTTTTTTCTTAAAAATATATTTCGGATTATGTAATCTGGAAGCCAATTTATGATTAGGAAACCTTTTCCAGATTGGTAGAATCTGGAAGGAAATTTTTGAAAAAACACATTCTGGATTATATAATCCGGAAGCTTTTCCCAAATTTTGAAAAAAATACATTTTGGATTACATAATCTGGAAGCCTTATCTGGATCTGGGAATAGCTTCCAGAATATGTAATCCGGAATTATTTTTTTAAAATGTGTTCTGAATTACATAATGCGGAAGCCTTTTCTGATTTTTTATTGAAGGGCAGAAACGTATTTTCACATAAAAGTATGGGGTGCCATAAGAATGTATGGAGGTGCAGGAAGAAGCAACCCTCAAGTGGGTTGGGATGGAGGCACTGCATGGGCCCAATTAAATAAAGCCCAAATGGCCACAATTATTTTTGAAGCCAATTTGTAGACACATGATTTCTTCGGACACCTCCATAAAATTTTAAAATACCAAAACTGTCCTTCAGTAAAAAAGATAAAATGAAAGTATTGTTTTACATTTTGTCCACGAGTGGTAAAGAAGGTGTTTATTGTGGTGGTGGGGTGCAGTGTCACGGTTGTGGTGGTAACTATTGTGGGTTCCGACAGTGGTTGGTTTGTCATTCTCCTCTTTCTCTGGTAAGTTATCGTGCTCTTAAATACTCATTTCCGGATTATGTAATCCGCTCCATCAACGAATCATGCAATCCGGTGTCAAGAACAACAGTGTTCCGAATTAGATAATCCATGTGTATAACGGATCCGGAACGTGCAAAACTCACACAAAAACCAAAACCAAAGCTATGGATTATTCAATCCGAAACACAAAAAATGCAACTTCCGGATTACGCAATGCGGAACTTAATTGGATAAACCTACCGGATTATATAATCTTGAACGTTGAAAACCAAACACCTACCGGATTACATAATCCGGAACCTAATTAAAAACCCACCGGATTACATAATCTGGAACCTAACTTAAAACTCATCCGGTACCTATTTGTGTGAATGGTTATAGGCAGGCTTTCGCCACATTTCACTTCAAAATTAAAACCAATGAAATTACTAACATGTAAATGCTGTAAATGAAGATGGCAGTGGAAAAGGAGACCTTTAGAAGGAATGGAAGCTTTGAGATATGGAGAACTTGGAGAGAATGAGAAAGCTTGAAGGAGGTGAAGAAGGTGGGAGATGGATGAGGTGTGCGGCGTTGGGGTGAAGGAGAGGGAGAGAAGGTGAAAGTAGGTTAAATTAAATTAGGTTAAAGTTATATTTTATTTTTTCAATTTTTTCTACTGAAGGGTATAATAGTAAATGTGTTTTTAGTATGGGGTGTCAGAAGAACCCAAATTCTTTCCTTTTATGCATTGCAATATGTTTTCTTTTACTGTACACTCTTTCTGTATGCTGTCAAATGATTCTTGCAGTGAGATGGTTATTTATTTTTAATTTCAGATGATTGAAATCTGGCATTATTAGTGAATTGTGGTAATGGTTATTTCTTTTTAGTTTAAGATTATTCAAAGCTTTTATTATTAGTGGAATATGGTGGCATTTGATACACTATTTTACACTCCATGTACTTAGCATTAGTTAGTTTGGTTTTTAATTTCTAATAAATTTATCTCAACTGCAGGTTGCACTTGACTATATTGGGAAAAGAGGATCCACTGTTGGTGTAACCAAGGAAAAGAGAATTAAGTGAGTTTAGTTGGATGTTTTAAAACCTGACAATGATTTGTGCTGCATCCTTTTTACTGAGTTATGGTTACACTTGTATCATAATCTGCAGGTATGCTAAGGAGATCCTTCAAAAGGAGATGCTCCCTCACGTTGGCATTGGAGAATATTGTGAGACCAAGAAAGCTTACTATTTTGGGTAAGTTTATTCTTTTTCAGATACTGTGTTTTCATTTTGATGACATGGTGAGTATTTATTATACTGTCATTGCCCTATAGATATATCATTCACCGGTTACTACTTTGTGCGCTTGGGCGGAGAGCTGAGGATGATAGGGATCATTACGGAAACAAGAGGCTGGATCTGGCCGGTCCTTTACTTGGTGGTCTTTTTAGAATGGTTTGTATCTGATATTACCCAGTTTCATTTGTCTTTTTACACAGTAACTTTCTGATTAGTCAATTCCTGACCGCTGGAACTTGTGCTGCAGCTATTCAGAAAGCTAACTAGAGATGTCAGGGCATATGTACAGAAGGTTTGTTCAGACTTCAAGTTACTCCTATTGCTGTATGCATTTTGCATTGCCTAAACCTTTGTACCCCATGAATGTTGTAGTGTGTTGATAATGGGAAAGATGTTAATCTGCAATTTGCTATCAAAGCAAAAACTGTCACTAGTGGACTTAAATACTCACTTGCTACTGGTAATTGGGGGCAAGCAAATGCTGCAGGGACTAGAGCTGGAGTTTCACAGGTATGATTCAAGTAATTGTTTTGCTATGTCTTCTATAGAAGAAATAAAACTGATCATTTTGATCTTCTGCTTCAGGTGCTGAATCGTTTAACCTACGCATCCACTTTATCTCACTTGCGAAGACTGAATTCCCCAATAGGGCGTGAAGGTAATCTTTCTTGGCTATTCAAGCATGATCCACCCTACAATTTTTCCCTCTCTGTTTTTACATTGCCTGCATAAATTAATACTGTAAATGTAATAGGTATTGTTTTGTCAGTTATTTCTGTAGATTCACTCAGATTATGCATTATTGCAATACTGCTTGTCTATCTAAGTTGTAATTAATACTGTAATTTTTACTATTCCAGGGAAGTTGGCCAAACCAAGACAGCTGCATAATTCACAATGGGGAATGATGTGTCCAGCAGAAACACCCGAAGGACAAGTGTGTATTTTGCCTTCTAAGCATACTTCTATATTATTACTCATCTTTCTCTCTGGTGTTTACGAGTGTGATTGGGCTATTATATAGGCCTGTGGACTGGTGAAGAATCTGGCATTGATGGTCTACATAACAGTTGGTTCAGCTGCATATCCTATTCTAGAGTTTTTGGAAGAATGGGGCACAGAGAATTTTGAGGTTGATGGCCTTCCTGTGCAAAGTTACTTTGTTTCTCTGTCGAGTCCTTATGATTTCTATGCTTAAATTTGTTTGTTCTCTATCTCGCATAGGAAATTTCTCCTGCAGTGATTCCCCAAGCAACAAAAATTTTTGTAAATGGTTGCTGGATGGGTATCCATCGTGATCCTGATATGTTGGTGAGAACATTAAGAAAGCTGAGACGAAGGGTAACTATCATTTCACTTTTGATTTTTTTGGACTGCCTATTTTTTTTGTTTGATTGAATCTGTCCGAAAAAGCAATCCCCCTGCTTAAAAGAAGATAGCATGCTATAGTAATAGTAGGTACGATATGATAACGGTGGCATTATTTTCCATATCTAATATTATGGGCCTGACTAATCTATCTTAAAACTTCCCAGATGCTGCTACTTATTATGAAATTCTACATGTGTTTATACGAGTGTTTTTCTCAAATTTATATTCTCCTGTATTGTATGAAGTATAAGGTCATTAGGCCTATAAATACATGAGCCTGCTGGTTATTTTAAAAAATATGGACTGCTAATTCTAAGGAGTCAAATCCCTGTGATTATGGGATTGTTTCTAAATACATAAACCTAGTATTAAATGCAAGATATGGCTTTGATAAAGAATAAAATTACAGCAAGGATAAAATATTTTCAGAGGAGGCCATAGCATGAGTCTTTCAAATAGTTGGTTTACTGATAACTTCATGATAGAGCCCTCTGAATAGCCATTATTTACTTTCTTTTGGGATTTGCTTAATTAAAGTTGCTTAGATGTTTTAATTGCGGTATGATATGATGCTGATGGTTCTCATGGTTCAGGTTGATGTTAACACTGAAGTTGGGGTTGTCAGAGACATCCGTCTTAAAGAATTGCGTATATATACAGATTATGGTCGTTGCAGTCGTCCTTTATTCATTGTGGATAGGCAAAGGCTTCTCATAAAGAAGAAGGATATTCATGCTTTACAACAGAGGGTGAGCCAGCATCAACTTAGTGTATCTTTGGAGTTGACATTGTTTCAGTAATTGCTTAACTCATTATTCAATTTCTTCAGGAATCCCCTGAAGAGGGTGGATGGCATGATCTAGTTTCCAAGGGCTTTATAGAATATATTGACACGGAAGAAGAAGAGACTACAATGATTTCCATGACAATTAATGTTAGTATTATAATTCTGGATTTGAAAAAAGTATACCCTTTATTGAGTATGTAGGTTCATTAATGCAAATAAAGAGGCTATAAAGCAACAAAAATTAATTATTGAATACATGTTACAGGACCTTGTACAAGCTAGGATCAATCCAGAAGAAGCATATTCTGATACTTATACTCATTGTGAAATCCACCCATCACTGATTTTGGGTGTATGTGCTTCCATCATACCATTTCCTGATCACAATCAGGTAAATTTGTATTTTCCTTTTTTATGCATTTCATTTTGATTAATACACTTTATCCATCTTACTTATCTATAACTGGTGCAATCAGTCCCCACGTAATACTTATCAGTCTGCAATGGGAAAGCAAGCAATGGGAATATATGTTACCAACTACCAGTTTCGAATGGTACTGTTTGTTCTTTCTTGTGATTAATAAGTGCCTTCTTCTGTATATGTATTTTACTTGAAACTGGATTTTACTCCATGTTTTTGCTCCATTACTTAGGACACCTTGGCCTATGTTTTATATTATCCGCAAAAGCCACTAGTCACTACAAGAGCCATGGAGCATCTTCACTTCCGTCAACTCCCAGCTGGAATTGTAAAATCATGCTTCCTTTCTTTATTTCATTTTGTTGATAATTTAAACATTCTAATACATTTACCCGTTGTGTCTTAGAATGCCATCGTGGCCATTTCCTGTTATTCTGGTTACAATCAAGAAGATTCTGTGATCATGAACCAGTCATCAATAGATCGTGGATTCTTTCGGTCTCTGTTTTTCCGTTCATATAGGTACTAATGCCCTTAATTGGATATTTTCTCCTTTTGGTTGCCATGTTTGTGATTTTTATGAAATGCTGCTTTCTTTAACTTTTATAGAGATGAAGAGAAAAAGATGGGAACCCTAGTCAAAGAAGATTTTGGCCGTCCAGATAGAGCTAACACCATGGTGAGAATTTTGGCTTTGGTCGCAAATTACTATTCTTGCTTTGCATTTTTATTTGGGAAAAGATATTGGTTTCTTGTTGGTGGTTTATTACGGAGTTTCATTTTCAGGGAATGAGACACGGTTCTTATGATAAGCTGGACGATGATGGTCTTGCACCACCAGTAAGCATATCTGTATTTATACTTTTTGTTGTCTGTTCCCGATAAATTTTACAAAAATCAATTTATTATAATGAAATAGGGCACAAGAGTATCTGGTGAGGATGTTATTATTGGAAAGACCACCCCAATATCTCAGGAGGAGGCTCAGGGACAAGCTTTACGATACACTAGGCGTGATCACAGCATAAGCTTACGTCACAGTGAAACTGGAATTGTTGATCAAGTAAGTTTATAATATTCATTTACTTCAATGTGCAACATGTTGAGTTTGAGCCTATGTTATGAACGCTTAGTGAGTGAATGAGAGGCTTTAAATTTTAATTATTAAATAAAGCGTTGCATACAAAAATAAAATGTCTACATGGGAAGTAAGAACATATTATTGTATTCCAGAATCCTGAATTCTTATCATTTACTTTAATCACCGGATTATAATTTTTTTTTCGATTTTGTAGGTTTTGCTGACAACAAATGCTGATGGATTGAGATTTGTGAAAGTAAGAGTGAGATCTGTTCGTATACCACAGATTGGTGACAAATTCAGTAGTAGACATGGTCAGAAGGGAACTGTTGGTATGACTTATACTCAAGAAGACATGCCTTGGACTGTAGAAGGCATCACCCCTGATATTATTGTCAATCCACATGCCATTCCTTCTCGAATGACAATTGGTCAGCTTATTGAGTGTATCATGGGGAAGGTGGCAGCTCACATGGGAAAAGAAGGAGATGCTACTCCTTTTACAGATGTTACTGTAAGTAATATTCTTCCATGTAATACCCTAAACCTAACCATGTAGACCAAACGAAAGTGTCTGTTCTTCAGGGTGAATTATATCTTTTTATAGAAGTCAGTCAAAATGATTTTTCAACTTCACCTGTCTGATAAAATTCATTTTTGGTATATTTATCTCAAGACATTGAATATGTGTTGTCTATGTTTAAAATTCTATCTTTTATTACTGTAATCCAGGTGGACAGTATCAGCAAAGCTCTACACAAATGTGGGTATCAAATGCGTGGTTTTGAGACTATGTACAATGGTCATACAGGGAGACGTCTCAGTGCAATGATTTTCCTTGGTCCTACGTATTACCAAAGATTGAAGCACATGGTTGATGACAAGATCCATTCTCGTGGCCGGGGTCCTGTGCAGATCCTCACAAGGCAACCTGCTGAGGGAAGGTCACGAGATGGAGGTCTTCGATTTGGAGAGATGGAACGAGATTGCATGATAGCTCATGGAGCTGCTCATTTCCTGAAGGAAAGGTTGTTTGATCAAAGTGATGCATATAGGGTCCATGTATGTGAGAAATGTGGGTTGATAGCTATTGCAAATCTCAAGAAGAATTCCTTTGAGTGCAGGGGGTGCAAAAACAAAACTGACATTGTTCAGGTGAATGATCGTTTATCTTTTCTAGTAGTCGATGTGTAACTTTTCCTTGTGCTGATTTTTTTTTGCTTTGATTGTCCGTGTAGGTTTTCATTCCTTATGCTTGTAAACTCCTCTTCCAAGAGTTAATGGCTATGGCCATAGCTCCAAGAATGCTTACAAAGGACGTCAAATCTAAAAAGGACCAAAAGAAGAAGGGAGCCTCATAAACATGTTTGACCAAAGACACTTTTCTTAAATTCGCACTTCAAGCTCTCCAGAACTTGGACTATACATGGTATCTAAACTACACGAACCTTTCAAAAGTGTTGGGAAAATCACTACCGAATAGTTTTCTTACATTCCTGATTGATGTTTCCCTTTGCCTAGAAGGTTGGTGCTACCCTTTTGCATTTGCTTTTACTGTTTCTCTATTCAAGGGTGCTCGTTCTTAGCGATTAACATTTACCAAGCATGTATGAAGAAGTTTTAGAATCCTTGAGCTTTCTTCTTATTCAAAACAGCATAGATGGGTTAGTATTAAGAGAAAAATAAAGTTAGCGGAAGTTTCTGTTACGTACTTATAGTGAGCCGCGTTTTAAATGCAGTGAAAGGAACTGAGTATTACTGTACAAGTGTCTTGTGTCCAATCAACCATGAATTCCAGCTCCAATTTTTGAAATCCTTTTATTGGTTTACGGGATGGTCAAGATGTGAATACGGTTAAAAGTTGTATAAAAGAAGTGCCTGAATCAGGTGATTTAAATTTAATTGCAAAGCTGGAAAGAGATGGTATATTGTATTTGTACTCTAGGTCCTATAGCTGTTTTTAAGTTAAATTATTGTACAATTTAGTTAACTGAAATAATTATTTATCTAACAGTGCGTTTTGTTCAATAGCTAAGGAGTTTTCTCTTCTGCCAGTTCCTCCTTACTTCACAGCCTATGAGCATGCTGATTGGGATCATTGCTTAGATACCCGAAATCTTTTACATCTGGTCATTCTTTCTTGGGTATCGTGCAAATGGAAAAGGTAAGTCATTAATTGCATCTTTCTATGTAGTGAAGCTAAGAATATATGTAGCCCTATTTGCTAGTGCTGTCACTTGGATTTTCATCTTATGCTTGTTTGCTTGTATTCGCCAAAAATGTGCATGAAGATGCAAAAAGAGTGAGTCCAGTGGGAGTTTGTTTCCAGTCAAATGTGGAAAAGATGGAGAGGTGCACCTCTTTTTTGTGCCAAAATGAAGAGAAGTATTACATAATTGATTGTGTAATGTATTTTCCTTTTATCTTTTTCATGTTTAAAATAGTGTGGATTTTAAACAAATATTTTTTAAATATAATAATAATATATAAATATAAAAAAAACTGAATAAAATAATATTGCAATGAAAATGCTTTCTTTTATTCAATCTTAATTGAAATAACAATATTTTATGCCCATTTCTTACTTTTTCTTTTCTTTCTTTTTTCACTCCTTTTCTATGATTCAATTCAAATAGAACATTAATGAAAAACTTGCACTCATATCCTTCCGGTAGTTATTAGGGCTATGTAACAATCAAAATTTATATCAGGCACTTGCATTCTCTATAAATATTTTTCAAGCTGCACACATCCATAAAATTTGAAATTTTAATTTTACATTTCTGAAATTTGTATTTCAACTTATACAATATGGAATACAAAATTGTATTCTTATTTTGAATTGTACATTTTAAAATGTAAAATTGTCTTATGTATAATCTAAAATAGAAAATTGTATTTTAAATTTTACAATCATAAATACAAAATATATAATTCGAAACACAATTTTGTATTTTGAATTGTATATTACGAAATATAAATTTTATGAAATTTTTAATAAACTTATTTTGAAGAATACAAATACAATCCTGATTATGCATTTTGGAATGTATTTTCGGATGAAATGTATTTTCATTGTATTGTATTAATACATTCTGGATAGTGGATCCCGGAATATAATCCAAAATAGAAATATATATTCTCTAATATACACTTTTAAATATATATAATGATTGTACATTCCAGAATCATATACTCACAACTCAAAGGTAAAATTAAAATTTTAAATTTTATTGACTGCAACTTAAAAACATGAAGTTGTAGAGTGCATCTACATCTATCTTATAAATAAATAAATATGAGTTAACAGTTTTGGCATAAGGGTGTATATTTTACGTTGACTAGAAATAAAAAATATTTTATTAATATATGAGTGAGCGATTGTAAACTTTATTTTATAAGGTAGATTTAAAGTTTATATTTTTAATATAATAATAATTAAATAATATTAATAATAAAAGTTGTTGGATTAAGTTTTTTAAAAATTTAAGTTCAACTTTCTAAGTCCAATCTCCTTCAAGCTAGCTACCCTATACAATCCAAAGACGAAAACAATCATATTAATGACGAAAATCATACAAAATAAAAATATAATCAATCTTAAATAACACAAACATATGAAACTTACATAAATAAATCTAATGTATGAGGCGTCTTAAAATGATGAAATTCTGATCTTCACACAATAACTCAAATATAGATATTCATCTTAGTAATACTATTTCAAAAAAATTAAGATTAGAACATTCATTATAAAATAATATCATATTTTTAATAAATATATTCTCATATCTAAATATACATTTTATCCTATTTAATTTAAGTAAAACACAATAATCTCTTTTATGCACATTTTTTTATTAAAATATATAGTAAATTACTTGTTTATCTTCTTATATATGCAAATATTACAATATTATTCACCCTTATATTTTGTATGACACTTATGTTAAAATATATAGTGTACTCCATTAATTTAGATTAACAATATTGCAAAAGAATATTCTTTAAAATATATTTTCAATTAAAATGTATTAAATAATTTTAATTTATCAAGTTATTTTTCACTAACTTGATAATTTTTTTTTAAATCTATAGTTAAATTTAAAATAAATTAAATTTATTAAATAATATATAAGTATAGAAATTATGAGATAAGTTATTATTATTGTTATGTATTCAAATAAATTTGAATTTTAATATTTTAAAATGCTTGATAAATTATTTTTAAGCAATTAAAGAGATATGCCTCTATTATTTTCTCTACCAATATATAATCTAGTTTACCACCTTAAAATCTTTTCATTAAATATACATATATTATAATAATATTTATTAAATGTAATAAATTAATATATTTGATAAATATAATATTTGATTATATCATTAAATTTTATCGTATATTATGTTTAAAATTCATAATAATTATTATTATATAAAAATATTAAATTTATTTATATTTATCTAAATACTATATGAGTCTTATTATCTCAATATTTACACTTCATTTTATTATCTATTTATATCATTGTATAAATAATGCATCATTCTATAGCTTCTTTTTGTCATATTTTAATTGGACAATTTTATCATTTAATAAATAAAAATATGTATTTATTTAATAAAATAAGTAATTGAACAATTATTCTCAAATTCAAAATAACTTTTCCTTTTAAAAATATTTTTTTTTTTCAAATTGTGCTGTCTTAGAATATTTTATATTTTAAAATGATATTATTTTAATATATAAGAATGTGAATATACATTCATAAATATATATATATATATATATATATATATATATATATATAAAGATGAGGAAGGAAATAGGAGGTAGGTAGTTGTAAATGCTTAAATATAAATTAATTTTGATTATGATTCATGTAAGTTTTTTTTTAATTTGTTTTTGGTTCTTTAAAATTGAAAAATCATTACTTTTGATCTTTAATATCAAATGACACTAATTAAATACTTATATGTTAGAAAATATGTTAGTTGATTATTTAAAGTATCAATGCATTTATATTAGTGTTTTGATTTAATTTTAGCATGTGATATTTTACATCTCAAAATATAAAGTTCTAATATAAATATACAAGTATATATTACATTACATAAGTGTGTATATATATATATATATATATATATATATATATATATATAAACTTAATGTTGATTACCTAATCTCTACAGGCTTAGTATTTGTACTAAATTATATCATAGATCTCAGAGCTCAACCTTTTCACACATATATATTTTACTATTTCACACATAATTATTTGAGTTTCATTAAAAATTTGCCCAACTATTTTTTTTTCAAAAACATAGTTTTATTTTATTTTTGAATAAATGTATTCAACCTCTAATAGAAAAATAAAACTTATATATGATTTTAATAACTTATTTTTTATAATGAATTATGATTTTATGTAGTACATTATTAAGGATTTAGGGTGTATTTTTGGAGTCGAATGTGTGAGAAGTTAAAAAAGTGAATTTTGAGTGATTTGATAGTGGAGTGTGAAGAAAGTGAAGTTTTTTTAATTGATTTATGTTTAGATTTTTTAGAAAAGTTTATTAGAATTTGTGATTAATGTTATAGTTGTTGGAGAATTTTTAATTTTTTTTAAGTTTACAAATTGTCATTGTCTTTAAAAGAATTTAAATAATAAAATATGATTTTTTTTTTTTTAGATTTTAGTTAATTAAAATTTTGTAAGAATAATTATTTTTAAAAAAGAATACGAATTATTTATAATATTAAAAATTTATACTTCTATTTAAAAATTGTTGGAGAATTAACTTATTTATGAATTATAATTTTTTTTAATTAAAGTACTATTTCCGTGTAAGAATTAGTTTCACAAAAAATACAAATTATGTAATGTAAAATTGTTCAAACACTTTATGATTGTCAGGAAAATTATTTAAATTATTTAAATAAAAAATTGAAATATATAAATTTCTAAAATATTCAAAAATTTAAATAAATATAAGTCCTAAATATTTAATGTCCTATATTAATAAAAAAAATTGAAATATATAAATTCTTTAAAATATTTACAAATCTTAAATTATTAAATGTATTATTTAAATAAAATTTAAAATATATAATTGTTTTAAAATATTCAAAATTTTAAATAAATAAGAATCATAATTATTTAATGTTTTATTTAAATAAAAATCTAAAATATATAAAATTCCTAAAATATTCAAAATCCTAAATATCTAATGTCCTATTTAAATAAAAATTTAAAATATATAAAATTTCTAAATATTTAAAATTTTAAATAAATACAAATCCTAAATATTTAATGTTTTATTTAAATAAAAATCTAAAATATATATAAAAAAATAAAATATTCAAAATCTTAAACAAATACATATCCTAAATATTTAATGTCTTATTTAAATAAAAATTTAAAATATATAAAATTTCTAAAATATTCAAAATTTAAAAAATTTAAAATATATTATTATAAAATAATTATTATGTAAAGGGCAGGCTAAGGTTTTTTCACTTTCTACGCATTTTTTCTATGCATTTCCACGTTTCCACTTACATAAGTGAACCCATATTCACTCAAAGATTCTTTTTTACTATTAGTTTGTTGGCTATTATTTAGGTGCATATAATTGTGATTGCTAAACATGTACGTGTGTGGTCATTTAGCATTATTGTGAAAAATCTATACTTTTATTTTACTTATTAACGTAACTAACCATTTTTAGTGAAGCTCTTCTTCTCAATCATATTTATTTTCTAATACTTGTACTCAAAATCTTTATAAAGAGTTCAAAATCACTTTCACTTTAGCCAACAAAATATGTTGGTGGGTGTTAACCACGTATATCATGTTTGTATTGTATTTTTGTTCGTATTTCAAACACAATAGTTTTCTTAAGAATGAAAGCTTAAATTTGCCTGGTCTTCTATCTATCTATATAGAATAAAAAAATATTTTATTAGCATAAACAAAATATTGAAACTTCAGATTAAAAGACTAAATCAGTTTTATTTTACTTTCACTTCTCCATCAAATTCTTGACAAGTAACTAATTTACATGCAAAATTAAACACTATAAATAATGTCATATTTTTTCTTTTAAATTTGTCTTAAATTGTGAACTACTTAGAACTTGAGAAGGAAATCGAAGCAGCAGACTATAACTTCAGAAATTTTGCAGTTTGGGCATGTTAAGGCTTTTTGCCTTAAGACATATTCACAAACCTGATATGCTAATAGCAATATTTGGATGTTGAAACAACCAGCTAATAAAAAGAAACAAATGAATGGTTTTGCCAAATACATAGCAAAACCATAACAAAATTGTATCAAACTACCAAAGCACAAGTAGTTCCTTCTCTATTTTATCCACCAACACTGAAGTTTCTTTTTCCTTTTTTTTAACATCGGTACTTTGTGATGCAAACAGAAACAAATAATTCACATGTAGGTCACAAACTAAACCCAGGAGAACAAATGCCAAAATTACAACAAAAAATATACATGAAAAACAAGGTATAATATGCATAACATCTTCATGAAAATTGGGTTGAGCTATTACCTGATCATGGGAACTGAAATAGGGGTCTGGTCCCGACGTATAGTCTGTGGCAGCTGCACAGGGATGGTTTCAATGGCTGCTGTTATTGGCAAAGCTAACACCCAATTTTTGGGCTTTCTCTTATTTTCATAAGTTTCACTGGTGCAAAGATTAATGTGGTTGGCAGAGTAAGCTAAAAACGTAGATTTTTTTCACTGTTTTCTCAGTATATATCTTTAAAAATAATAAAAGTCCAAACAAAGTGATTTTGATGTAATTATTTGTGGTGAGAGAGGGGGAGGGGGAATCCTCAAAGTTCAAACCAATCACAAAACTAGCAAAAAGAAACTTATATACTTATAAAATCCTCAGAAAAAGCTTACCCTGCTGGCCAGGTAGTGTTGGGCTCGTACTCCTACAAAAGTATAAAACTATCTATTGCATAGAAAGCTAACTTACAATGAATTCTATTCAAAATCCTACTTACATAGACACCCAAACCTATCAAACTTCAAATCGATCAAATGGGAGATTATATGAGCAAATGCACACAGCCAAACACACCCATCTGCAGCAGAGCATATGCAAACAAACAGCAACAAAAGCTTGGCACTATTAATTTTATAATTGTGAACTAGTCGTACATGCATGAAAAAGTCGAGAAGAAAATAGGGTAAAAAGGAAAGAGGCAGCACGCTATAACAACTTCAGAATTTTGCAATGTAAGCAAGCATATTGGCTGAAAGTCTGCCAAAAGATGGGCTCTCACATACCCTGAAAACCTAATATGTTAATTGCCAGTATTTGAAAGGAACAAGAAATAATGTTGAAACAAGTAGCTAATAAAACAAAACAAATGAATGGTTTTGCCAATTACATAGCAACACCAAAACTGAATAATATCAAATCTACAAAAGCACAAGCCCAAGTCCAGATGGTTTCAAGGCATTACGAATCCTATAATTGTACAAGTAGTAGTGAAGCTGTCCATCTCCCGGTCCAAACTTGAGCTCTTTGAGGAAATTCTCATTGTGCATCACATCCAAGGCATTGAAAACGTCAAAATCCTTTTGCTTTGCTACAATTAGTACATCATTCATCAACTGGGTCAATGGGGTTTTGGTGGAGACATTATAATAAGAATAAGCAGCTTTCAAAATTGAGTAATTTTGATTTCCAAGGATCGAAGAGGGGAGAGTATAGAAGCTGCAGAAGTCAGTGATTTCATGACTCCCCGGACTCTCCACCAAGAAACTATCCACCACATTCTCATTGGGAAGTAGCCAGTGCTCAACATCATTTTCATCCAAATCAGGTGCAACAACAAACTGGCTCAAGTAGTTTCTAAGCAGCCGAGTAACAGCCGGCACATCCCGAAGCTCCATTTTCCTGAATCCAGGAGTAACCGGGGAATCCGGCAACTTGTAAAGTTTGATTGTGCGACTCATCGTCATCCTAGCACCAAGCCTTGAAAACCCAACATCAATCAGCTTCTTCGGATTCAACGATCGGTGCCAATACTGACAAGTCGTGATTGGTGTTGGAAGCACCACCCCAGCTGTATAAGCTGCCTGCCAAATATTCTCCAAATGAACCCTTCTGGTGACCTCCTTGATCATCACAGGCGCAAGCCTCTTCGACCTGAGCTTCTTATGAACACACAAGAAATTGATCTCAGCCATCTTCACAATCTCCGTATTCACTCTGATCCTTGCAGGCACGCCACTGATGAAAGCAACCAACTTCTTGGAGGCCTTGGCACGCACACCAATGTGCCAACTCCGGTAATACCCCGGAACGCGCAACGCCCAACTGAGGAACTCCTTGGAATAGTTGAACCTGAACATGTTTTCATCGTCCTCAACATAGTTGTTCTTCAGCAGAACATAAACCTCATCACAGGTTTCCGCAGACTCCATGTCACACGTGGTCCACTCATAGGCATTGGGAAGGTTATAAGGCTCCTGCTTAACCTCGGACAAAGGTGTTGGGGGCTCAATGGGTCCTTCAGACAAACTTGCATCCCCAACATCCTTGTATTGCCCAACAGGTTGTGTTTCCCAGAACTTGTGTCTCTTACCAAGAGACATTGAATCTTGGAAACTTTGCACAATGGTTTCCAACGAGGCGTTGTTGGAAACCACCGAGTCTCCATCAACAAGATCTGGTTTTGCATTTGGAGACCCAGATGGAACACTGCTATCACCCATATCAATTATAAAAAAATCCCAACTCTGCAGAAATATAAAAAATAAAATACAATAAAAAACACAACCCCGGTAATGAACACGAAATTAATTGAAACGGAAATTCAAATTGAAAGCGAAAGAGGGAAACAATAGAACCTTGATCCAGTGGAAATAAGAAGGCAATTGAATATGAAAGATTAAGAAAAGAAGCAGAGATTAGAGAGTGAAGGAAATTAAGATAAACTCACGATGTGGGAGAAAAACGATGATTTAGATGGAAGATGAGAAAGAGTGGCGAAGATGTATTGGAATAAGGGTTACTTGGGTTGGAGAAAGGACTGTTTTTATCCCCTGCGACGGGTTAACCAAAGAGTTCTTCTTTCAGCTATGTTAATAATAATTCATTTTCCTTTTTAACTCTTGTTGTATGTCATTAAACCGCTTTTTTTCTTATACTAGTAAAAAAATAATTCAATTTTTTTAAAATGAAAAAAACAAAATTCCCAATCAACACCTATTTGACAAAGAGAACTTGTCAATCGTGTATATGTTTTCTTTTAAATAAAAAATCTTTGTATATACATTTTTAATATTATAATATATTTTAATATATTAAGTTTTAAAAAAAACGTATATTTGAAATACGATTTCAACAAATACGTTTTTTAAATTATAATATATAAAATTAAAAGTTATATATATATATAATATATTAACTTAAATTCGTATACGTTATATGTTTATAATATATGTTTTTTTAGTATTTAAAATAAAATAAAATAAAAATTAATTTAATTTAATTTAATTTATTATTATAATTTTTTTATATATAATTAAAGAAAATTAATTTTTATATTTTTTAATTAAATAAGTTTTCATGAAATATTTTTTTATTGTATATAATTAAAGAATGATTGAAGTTTTATTATATATAATTAAAAAATTATATATAATTTTTTTTATTTTTAATATATTAAAATTATTTTGAGTTCTTAATAAACTTTAATAAATAAATAAAAATTAACCGGAAAGTTAAAACCGATAAAGTTAATTGAAAGAATGAATATGAGACTAAGTAACACTAAGTGAAAGCACAAAAAATAATAATCTAATTTAAAATTTACATAATTTAGCAAACAATTTAGCAATTTCCACATTGAAGTCTCACCGGATGTTTGAGTAGAAGAGGACTATTATCATTATCATTATTTTCTCATACCCATTGAAGACATTCTGGGTCAATAACAACGTATGGTAGGAATTGGATGAAATGTGCATGTTGATGTAATTGTTGAAGTACCAAACATATGTCACGGATATGGAGAAAAAAATATTTTTCTGGAAAAATTGGTGTAAGTTTATGACACTAGCTAGGGAAATTGGACATATAAACAATAGTATAATGTAAACTTTTGTACTATTTTTCTCTTTTTTTATGACAACTAAAGTTGTGTCCTCCATTTTACTTTTTGGATTAAATTTTTTGATTTATTTTTAGTATTTTGAATTTAGAATTTTACCAACTTAATTTTTTATTATGAATCAATTTTTTAAAATAATTAATTTATATTATTAAAGTATTACATCATTAATTTATTAAGATTTTAGAATAATTTTCATGTATAATAAAAAATATTTTATAAAAATTTAATTTTTTAATTATATATATAAAAATTGATAATAATAAATTAAATTTATAACATTAAAAAAATATTTGTGAAATATCCAGTTATACATATACGATTTTTTTAAAAATTAATATATACGATTTTTTTTTAAAGCGTATACATGATTAACGAGTTGTCTTTTGTTAAATCCGTACACGTGTTGACAATTATCTATTTCAGAAAAAAAAATTACCCATTTTAAAACAATCGAAAAAAAATTGCACTAGTTTAAGAAAAAATCCCATTAAATCACTCAAAAATATAATTTACTACACAGTTAAAACATTTATAGAATTCATTTTTAGTTAAACCACTAACAGAAATTAGTACAGTTTTAAATTTACCCTAATTTACTACATCAATTTACAAAAATATCATTTTATTAATCACTTACACAAATAATATACTTTTTTTAAAAACTATTACGCTTTTAAATGTATATAGTTTTACGATTTTCTAAATAGTATTATGAAAAATTATTGAAGAGTGCCTCTATATATTTTATTAATAAACATATGAATGATTTAAAATATGATGTATGTGTGCAGTTGTTTTAATATTTGGATAGTCTGATTTTTTTCTTCTCCTATTTTTATCTTTAAAATATAATTAATAATAAAATAAGAACATAAAATGTGTATATTAATAATTATGCACCTTTAATTTTTTAAAATTTTAATACTAATTTTGGCTCTTTTATTTGAAAAGATGTCGTGGATGATTTTAATTGTCATGTTTTTTTTCATTGATTGTTGGTGTTAGTAGAGACTTGTTAAAGTGTTGATTAGAATTTTGAGCTGCGAAACGGAACAAATGTGAAGGTGTGGTTTGACTTGTTAAAGTGTTGATCAGAATTTGGAGTTAAGAAATGACTTTTGTTGGAGAGTGTTTGGTGGTTATGGAGATGTGAATGTGTGGTTTGCGATGTTAAAGTGTTGGTTGGTATTTGGAGGTAAAATTTGAGTTCTGTTGAACATGGTTGGGTGGTTATTGGATTTAGAGGTTCCCAAAAATCGGGTTAGAGTATTGTATTACAGATAAGCAATCCACAAGTAAAAAGATGAAGTACAAATTGACTATTCTGTAAGTCAGGTTTTTTTATTCTAGATGATGGGGTGTTTCAAAAACATTTATGACGGATTTCACATTTGCAAATTTAGAAATGAAAATTTCATTATGCAATGACCGTTTTGGAATACATTTTTTACTTTAGATTGTTGGATCCGAAATTCATCTTTCGACTTATGGATTGGTGAATCTGTAATGCATTTTTTGACTTATGGATTGGTGAATCTGAAATGTATTTTTTGACTTATGAATTGGTGGATCCGAAATGCATTTTCACCTTCTCCTTCAAACACATAACTAATGCAAACACTACCCAACCACCACAAGTCGCGAGAAAACGAAACTACTCCACAAACACAAACCGCCAGGAACACCCAATGCATCATCATATGGAGATGTGAAGGTGTGGTTTGCAGTGTTGAAGTGTTGGTTGGCCTTTAGAGGTACGAACTAAGTTTTGTTGAAGAGGGTTGGGTGGTTATGGGGTTTAAAGGTTCCTAAAAATTGGGTTCCACTATTGTATTACAGATCAAGCAATCCGCAAGTAAAAAAATGAAGTACAAATTGACTATTTTGTAAGTCAAGTTTTTTTTATTCTATATAAGGGGGTGTTTCAGAAACATTTATGTATAACGAATTTCACATTCGCAAATTTAGAAACGAAAATTTCAATACAGAATGACCATTTTGGAATACATTTTTTACTTATGGATTGGTGGATCCAAAATACATTTGTTGACTTATGGATTGGTGAATCCATAATGCATTTTTTGACTTGTGGATTGGTGGATCTGGAATGCATTTTTTGACTTATAGATTGGTGGATTCGAAATGCATTTTCACCTTATCCTCCGAACACATAGCTAATGCAAACACCACCCAACCACCACCAAGTCGCGAGAAAATGAAACTACTCCACAAACACAAACCATTAGGAACACCTAATGCATTGTCGCTTGCTCTCTGTTATAGGGATGTGAAGGTGTGGTTTGTGGTGTTAAAGTTTTGGTTGGCATTTAGAGGTACGAACTAAGTTTTTTTTAAGAGGGTTGGGTGGTTATGGGGTTTAGAGATTCCCAAAATTCGGATTCCAATATTGTATTACGAATCAAGCAATATGCAAGTAAAATAATAAAGTACAAAATTGGCTATTTCGTAAGTCTAAGTTTTTTTTATTCCAAATGAGCGGGTGTTTCAAAAGCATTTATGTATAACAGATTTCACATTCGCAAATTTAGAAACGAAAATTTCATTATGAACTGACCATTTTGAAATACATTTTTTACTTATGGATTGGTGAATCCATAATGCATTTTTTGACTTATGGATTGGTTGATCTGGATGCATTTTTTTACTTATGGATTGGTGGATCCAGAATGCATTCTCACCTTCTACTACGAACACATAGTTGTTGCAAACACCACCAACCACCACTAAGTTGCGTGAAAACAAAACTACTCCACAAACACAAACCACCATGAACACCCAATATATCGTCGCTTGCTCTCTGTTTGCTTTGTTCGCAACGATGGCAAAGAAGGAAGAGAGAAAGAGCCACCGCGTTGTTGCTTTAGGGTTTAGGGATTTTAAAAAGTACTAGGGATATTTTGTGATTCCATAGGGGTGTAGGAAGAAACGCCCATAGTTGTGTTGTTTTTATGTGTGTGTAAAGCTTGATCAAATCCAACCAAGCCTCACCAATCTCCCATGGCAAATTCTTCCTGCACCTCCATCCTTTTCCTCTACACCTCCATACTTTTTTTTTAATTTCAACAATACTCTTCTGAATATGGTGAAGAGTGTGGTGTCTTCTTATTCATTTTCAAATGATGATGGTTGTTTGTGGTGGCTGGGGGTGAGTGTTGATGATTGAGGTAAGCCACAAAAACCACCATAAGAAAAAAAATTAACAAGGTGCCAAAATAGAGTACAAAATTCAAGAAAATATTATCTTCGCACAGTAAAAAGTCCAATACAACAAATATTATTGTCAACCCTCTCACACATACTTAAATGATGAAATTGTTCTCTCAAACTTTGGGGTCGGAAGGTAGGTACGGGGGTGCGGGGATGCACTTGATATTATTTAAAAATGTAAGGTTATGCTTCATTTAGGATTATTTAAAAAAATTTAAAAAGGTTAAAATTGACTTTTTACAATTAATATGGAGGTGAGGGGGAATGTATGGAGGTGGAAGGAGAATTTATCCTCTCCTATTAAGTTGGGTAATAGGTTATAACCCAACCAAACCAAAAATATTATAGAAAAATATTTATTGTTCGATAATTCAATTATTTGTTGTTTTTAATTTGTCCACTTTTTATACTTAATATATACTTATAAATTTTGTTTGGTTTTATTCTTAATGATTGTAGAGTCTATTTTTAAAAAATATAAAAAAATTACAATTTTTAACAGAATAAAAGTTTTAAAAAACTTGTGACCTAATTCACCTAACCCGATTATTGGTGGGTTATATTACAAATTGGAACAATCTAATATGAATATTTCTTTTACGATTGATTGAAGTTAAAAAAATATAAAATTTAAAGTATATTTTCAAATATACACATCTATCTAATGTATTAGTATTAATAAATATAGTACACCTTAACTTTTTAAAATTATAGTGTTTGGACCATGTCTTGCAAAGTGATATGTTATATATGTATATTTAATATTCTTAGTTGTAACAAATTCAACTTTGAACTCACTTCTCATACATAAATAAGGTTAGAAACAAATATAATTTATTTGTAAATACAACTTTTTTTTTAGAAACTATATTAGGTCATTGAGAATTTAGTTATCGCTCTAGTCAACTCAACAAGACGACTTAGACAACATTTTTAGAACTTTCAAGTAGTTGTCAAGATTAACAACACAATTAAATAAGTTTTGCATCTTGTTGACAAAAATGATAGTTTGTCATTCGAGTTATCCAAGTTTGGATTACGGTTTGAAAGTTGTTTTCCAATAAAAATGTGGCTAACTTCCTAGTCAAGCTACATCATCTCGAATAAATCATGAATTGTGAAATTGAGTGTAAATGGTTCATCAAATAAGAAAGACATTGAAGTCAATGTGATTTTAGAATGTGCAAATGTTCAAAACTTATTGTTAGCTTGAAAGTTAAAGTTTCAAACATCCAAAACTAAAAATTGAGGGATTTGATAGTAAAATTATGACTTGCCAAAAAGGTGAGACTTAAATCAACTTTAGTGTCAAAACTTGGCTTGTAATTGAACTAGTCAAAGGGAATTCTAAACTATAAAACTTGCGTTACAAATGTGTTATCATACCACAAATTTTGTTGAAGATAACTTTGAAGAGTTTAGCATTAAACACATCTAAAAAAAAAGTCAACATCCTACCTAAGTTGGGTTGTATACAAAAAATAAAAATAAAAAATCAACACAACATCAAAAACTTTTTGAAGAAACCTTAACTTCTTTAAGTTAGGGCCATGTAATGTGCTTTACATTAGCGCAATCAAACCAATATGGATGTCATTGATTATTTAGTATATGATAAGAGGCATTGTTTAGCAAAATTTAATGCAAAAAGTTTAACAATTATTGATTTTAATTATTGACTAACCTACGACTCAACTCTAATTTAAAAAAATAGAATTTAATGATATATTTTGGAGTCATGAGATTAATAGAACTATTTATTCTCAATTTTGTGTTATTTTAAAAATTAGAGGAGAGATGAAGCAAATGAATATGTTAAAAATAGAGATGTCACTTAGCACAAACCCAATTCGGTTAAATAAGGGCATAAGGCATAGAGAAAAGTGTGACTCAGAAGGGGAACTAAAGGAAGGAAACCATAAAAGAATCAATTGTCAAGGAAAAACGTTTCAGATCTCTTTCTTTGGTTTTGGTGCATGTAATGGCATGAGTGACTAATTTTTTCATTTGGGATTGAAAATAATCTGTTCAAACTCTTATCTATTTTAGTGGTAATTATGATTTTTTGGTTCCACTTTGATATTGATATTGTCATTTTGTGCTCAAAGCTTGATTTTTTATCTATGAACGTGATTATTGAATCTTGTGTTTTTGTGCTTAAAGCTTGGATTTTTATTCATGAACGTGATTAATGGAACTTGTATTTTATGCTTAAAGCTTAACTTTTTATTCATGAATTTGATTATTGGATCTTGTATTTTGTGTTTAAAATTTTAATTTTTATTCTTATTGGATCTTGTATTTTGTGTTTAAAATTTTAATTTTTATTCTTGAACCTGATTCTTGGATTTAACGGGAAGTACTTATGAGAATTTGATCAAAATGAGAATACTTAATATGTTATGATACTATGGGGTGCAGGTTTATAAAGGGGGTGCAGGAAATAAATGTTTTGGTTATGGGTTGGAGCCCAAGAATGGTGGACTTCTCAAATCTCGTGGCGGTTTGACCCGTGCTAGTTAAGAAATAGGGTAAAATCGGAATCACAAGAAAAAAAACACACACTCCCAAAGCCAAAAAGTAGAGGTCTCTTGCTATAATCTTTGCTGTTCTCACAGTTCCCACTCACTTTCTCTCAAAACGCATTGTCCTCTCTTTCTGCGCGTAGATCTGAGCAGTTTGGGAAACCCTAACTGCTCTCACCAACGACCTCACTACTCTCTTCGCCTTTTTCTCCTCCGATCAACGACCTCTTTCTTCGCCCTAAGGTTGCTCTCTCTTCTTCTCTCTTCTCCGATTGGATGCTATCACTCTCTTTTCAATTCTCCTAGTTTCAACCGATGTAGTTCTTATCTCGATTTTACGATTGGATCTGCTTATGCTGTTCTGCTCTGTTAACTTCTGTTTGTTTGAACCCTACAAAATCTTAGGAGGTTACTTCTAGCATCTATTTTGTTTCCTGTCGTCGCCGATGGCATCGTATAGAGTTTTTTTTTTTTTACTTTGCGCTTGCTGAATTAAATTTATTTTCGTTTTTTTATTTTTGTTTCAGTCTGTGTTCTCTTACCCTATTTTTTTGTTTCTTAGTTTTTTTTTTTTCCTGATAATGCTTAGCGTGTCTTCCGACGCGGATTGAAATTACGAGCTTGATTTTATTGGAAGTGAGATAGAGTGGAACGCTTTGTGATTGGAAACATCAACATTTTTTTGGAAGTGGTTTCGTAGGAATTGCATTCGACATATTGTTTGTGGATCAAATAATTTTTGCTGTGTTATTAATAGAATGGGTATGTGCTACGAAATAGATTGAGAGTAAATTGATGTTAAAATGTTTCCTTAAAACTTGTTTGGGAGTTATGAATAGAATCACTTCTGGAGTAGGACTACATTGTGTTTAAGCTTATATGTTATATAAGTTATTAGTGTATTGTTGTCAATATACAGACCTTTTTTTCCGTCATGGCCAAATTAAACAAAGTTGTCGCGTATTTTGCTTCAGTGAGAGAACTACGTTTGAGTGCAAATATTGACTTTGCTATTTGTGTTGGAAGTATTCATTTGAGTTGGACTTTGGTTTAGCATAACGCTAACCAAACATTCTCTAATAAATGGCGTCGTAATATTATTTCTTTCCATCCTGTAGTCATGGCAGGACTTGCACCTGAGGGATCACAGTTTGATGGTCGTCACTATGATAGCAAAATGAATGAGTTGTAAGATTTTCCTTAATTTTTGTTTTATTTTTCGTTCTTGTTCTTCAAAGATGCAATGAGATTATAATGTTATTCGTTTGATTGTTATGATTTAATGGATGCAGGCTTACAACTGATGCACAGGATTTCTTCACATCTTATGATGAGGTTTTTGAAAGTTTTGATGCTATGGGTTTGCAAGAGAATCTTCTGAGAGGCATTTATGCATATGGTAGATTTAACTTTCTTTATGTCATCTAATTTTTTAATATCTATATTTTACAAATAAAGTAAGATTTATTTGTATTTTATTTATTGTGATTGTGATGCCAATTGTAATTTTTTCATTCTGGTTTTATAGACTTAAATTTCTCCTGTCTTTTTATCTCTCAAATAGATGATATGGTCATGTTGTTACTCTTTAGTAATATTGAATGTCTTTATTCCACTACATTTTTTCTTTAAATCTTCTTTTAATAATATTACATTTTCCCAATAATCATATTCCTATATATTTTATAAAGTGTTTGGTTATATTTCACTATTCATAGGAAAGTTTTTTTATATCAAAATAATTTAAATTAAGTAAAAATTATAATTATAATAGTAATAGCACATAACTTCCCGTATTCCCATTGGAATACCATTTTTCTATCCCCTTGGAATGAAAACACCTAAAGCATGTGAATAAAGGTTTCCTTGGAATTGCAGATACTTGGAAATCACTTTGATAACCTTCTAACAAACATGCAAATAAATATTTTCTCATCTTTGTACTCCTGAAAATAGAAGATGACATGTAACAAATGCCCCCTTGTGTTTATTGTGCTGCTGCTGGTATATGATAGTTGCGTATATTTAAACTAGTGTGATTTGTGTTTTAGGTTTTGAGAAGCCATCAGCTATTCAGCAAAGGGGAATAGTTCCATTCTGCAAGGGACTTGATGTTATACAACAGGCTCAGTCTGGGACTGGGAAGACAGCAACTTTCTGTTCTGGAATTCTTCAGCAACTTGATTATAATGTGACAGAATGCCAAGCCTTGGTTTTAGCACCAACTCGGGAGCTTGCTCAGCAGATTGAGAAAGTTATGCGGGCACTTGGAGATTATCTTGGAGTTAAGGTGCATGCATGTGTTGGAGGTACCAGTGTTCGGGAAGACCAACGCATTCTATCAAGTGGTGTTCATGTTGTTGTTGGTACTCCAGGTCGTGTATTTGATATGCTACGCAGACAGTCACTTCGACCGGATTACATCAAGATGTTTGTATTGGATGAGGCTGATGAAATGCTTTCCCGTGGTTTTAAAGATCAGGTGCTTATTTCATGGCTTATGTTGGTAGCTAATTGTATTTCCAGTGTTAGATATGTAACACTCAAAATTCTTTGTTGTTTATTTCTAACTTATCAAAATACAAAAAATACAGAAATGATATAACTTATTGCTGTTTATCCATGTTCATCATGTTTATTCATTGATTTTATTTTATTCTTATTTGCTTATATTTTAAAACTTTATCTTTACTTGTATGCTTGTTATGCGTATGAATTTTCTTATGCTATCAGCAGTAACCAGTAGAGCTTAAATTTAATTGTAAGTTCATTTGATTTACCTTGTAGATTTAATTTTTTAGCCTATTTGTTTAGTGTCATTAATGCTTTAATTGCAAATTTTCCAGATCTATGATATATTCCAGCTACTTCCAAGTAAGATTCAAGTGGGAGTTTTCTCTGCTACAATGCCTCCTGAGGCACTCGAGATCACCAGGAAATTTATGAACAAACCTGTGAGGATCCTTGTGAAGCGTGATGAGCTCACCTTGGAGGGTATCAAGCAGTTTTATGTCAATGTTGAGAAAGAGGAATGGAAGCTTGACACTCTCTGTGATCTTTATGAGACATTGGCAATTACTCAAAGTGTCATTTTCGTGAACACCAGAAGAAAGGTTGATTGGCTGACTGACAAGATGCGCAGCCGAGATCACACAGTCTCAGCAACCCATGGAGACATGGACCAGAATACCAGAGACATTATTATGCGTGAATTCCGCTCCGGGTCTTCCCGTGTTTTGATAACTACTGATCTTTTAGCCCGTGGTATTGATGTCCAGCAAGTGTCTTTAGTTATAAATTACGATCTCCCAACACAGCCCGAGAACTATCTCCATCGTATTGGTCGTAGTGGGAGGTTTGGCAGGAAAGGTGTTGCCATCAATTTTGTCACAAAGGATGATGACAAAATGCTGTTTGACATTCAGAAGTTTTACAATATGGTAGTTGAGGAGCTGCCTTCAAATGTTGCCGAACTCCTTTGATGAGTATTTTTGTTCCATCATATTAGAGGGAAGTTGGTTTCCGAGGTAAGTGTTATGTAATGTTTCTTTTCCTTTTTGCCCCTTTGTTGTATTTCTGCTAAACCTTGTTTGACTTTTTCAATAGGTGTAGTAATTTAATTTACATTGTCAGTTGTCTGAATGTCCCAAATGATAAGTACTTACAATGTGGAATCACATTATTGTCCGAATGGTGTATTGGCAGTTGCACCTTTCTAACAAGCAAGGTTTTCAATTATACGTTTTGGTAGTTTTAACATTTGTTCATTTTTTCAATGTATTCACAGTTTATCGTGGCATGGCACGTGATATATTAATTTAATGGCGCTGATACCCATTTTTGAGGTTCAAGGATTACTTATGCCTTTTAAAGAAACGCTTATTTTTATTGGGTGCTTAATTTCCTCAATTATTAAAATGGTGATAATAAAATGAACTGGTCATTAGTAATGTGTTTCTAATGACTACTGCTGCTATCCCAATTGATAAAGCTACCAACAAACGAGAATGAAGGGAGCGTTTAGGCAAGATATTTTCGCTTCTGGTTATCTATTTTTTTATAAAACAACTCTATATTAGATTGCAATATTCATTGCTCTCACTAAAAATGATGGAGCGTTTAGTTAACTTGTGAATAAGACGATTGCAAAAGAATTTAACTTTTGAGCAACTTACACGGAGTGCCATTTTACATTTATTTCCGATGTGTCGTCTTTATTTTGAAATTAGATGTCAATGTACTCATCAAAGTCCTACAAAGGAGAATGCAACCCGTTTTATATTAGTTATTACGTCTCAGTGTGATTAACGCGTGTACTAAGCAAAGTTATAGGCTCGGAAGTCATAGTTGACCATTATCAAACGTAGCGTTTGCAAAAAATAAAATTAAGGTTTAAAGATAACATGGAAAGTCAGAGCCTATTCATAATTCGGCGTTTCCAGTTGATAGAATACCACATAAAGAAAATAATAATGTAAACTTTTAATAAATAGCGCCTCGAGATAGCATTTTAATGGAGCATTCATTATGTTTTTGCGAAGATATATGAAAGCATTTATTGGTTCAGAAAGAAAAGTCCGCGTTTACGTGTCAACGGAAAGGTGTCTCCCGCCTAATTTTGTTCACAGGGATGGGGAACCTTCGATTCAAGTTCCGCTTCATTTATATATATACGGTCTGCTCTTCTTCAATGCTATCTCTGTCTTCCCCTTCCCAACGTTTACTTCCATCCCAACATAACTCCTCTAACAAACAAGCAACGAAAAACTAAAAAAGAAGAATAAATAAACAGAAGGCAAAGCAATATTGTAAAAGTCCATTGTCACGTCTTCTTCGTCCCACCCTCACCCATTCGTTTACCTTTTATTTTTAATCAAACATCTACAAATTAATATTTTCCCTTTAATCTCTCTCACGACATTTCTCGCCACTAGCCGAATTTCCTTTCGAATCTTTCTCTTAATCGATTCCGATTCTCTCTCACTCTCTCGCTCTCCTCCCTATATAAAACACATTCGCAGTCTTTTCTTACATAAAAAAACGAACCGTTTTTGCACTGCCACGTGAGTACCGTGTGGCAACAGAGCAAACAAACCGTTACTCCTCGCCGATGGCGATCTCCGATGCGCCTGAAAGCGTAGGCACCGCCACCGGTCAAACTGACTCAGATCTCAAACTGCTTTCTCTGCGGCGCAGGTCCAGCGCCAACTCCCCGGGCGGCCTCTTCGACGCCGAAGACGCCGCCAGAGATTCTGGCTCCGACGAATCCTCGAACAACAAAAACGTCGAGGAGAATAAAGATTGCAAGTCGAATCATGCAGCCTCCGGTAATAATAACATCACCAAGGACGCTCGGAAAGAGCGCGGAGAAGAAGTCATCGATGTCAAATACGCTTATCGTCCCTCCGTTCCTGCTCACCGCAGAATAAAGGAGAGCCCGCTCAGCTCCGATAACATTTTCAGACAGGTACATTTCTTGTGCTATTGCTTGATTTCAATCGTGCATGGCAAGTTTCGTGCCTCGTCATCCACTGAATTGAAGAAAATGAAAATGGCGACCTAAACTGTTTTCAGGATTTTTTAGTAAACATAACAATAATTATAAATATATAGTGTTTGTGCTATTACTTCCACTAGATGTTATTGAGTTTTGAGTCGGAGATTTTGTAGTCGAGACAATTATATACTCTGTTTCAAACTTTCAATTCAAGTTATAGAAACATTGTAATTTTGCGTACATATGAATGATCGTATATGAATTTAATGTTTTTTTCGTTGACTGAATTCCGAGGTCTGCCAGTCTTAGTTTAATATTTCTTATTAATTTACGATCACGAGTACTGGCTGTTAAGTTTGTCAATTTTTGTGTTTCATTAAATAGAAATTGAGAGATTCTAGTTTATAGTTTTGACAACCTACTACGGTTACTTTGGAGTGCAATGATTACTAATAGCCATTAATCAATGAATTACAGAGTCACGCAGGACTGTTCAATCTCTGTATAGTAGTGCTTGTTGCGGTGAACAGCAGACTTATCATTGAGAACATAATGAAGGTATCCTCTTCCATTTTTTTGTCAATCATGCAAGATTTGAATCTCTAAAATGTAGACATACATTTAGCTCTGTACGGTTGTTTTAACTTTCTCATCTCTGTGCATGGTTCTTGTATTTTGTGTTTGCAGTATGGTTGGTTGATTAAGTATGGCTTTTGGTTTAGTTCAAAATCATTGAGAGATTGGCCCCTCTTCATGTGCTGGTAAGTTTGATGAATCCCCTGAGGAATAGATTGTGGCGTGTATCTATTTTGAGGATGAAATCTTAAATTTCCAGACATTCTGAAATTGTGTCTATGCTATGTTTGCAGTCTTAGTCTTGCCATATTTCCACTTGCCGCCTTTATAGTGGAAAGGTTGGCACAACAAAAGTGTATTTCTGAAAGGGTAAGGGGTCTGGCCACTAAGTAAGTTTTTATTACAATTTACAAGAAAAAAAATAGTGACCACTGATCACATCGATTCCTTGATTCTTCTACAAGTCACAATAGTTTCAGAAAATGACATGAAATAATTTAATCACATAAATTTTGACATTTACATGCTGGATATGTTGAATTGAATATTGCAGGTTGTTGTATTACTTCATCTAGTTATCTCATCTGTTGAATTATCCTACCCAGTTTTAGTAATACTCAGGTCAGTGTAGTAGTCTTCAAAATTTATTCCAGGGTTTCAATTTATACTTTAATCGTCATTTGTTATTACATCATATCATAGTAAATTTTGTAAGTATTTGAGGATGTAATATGAGCTTAACACGAGAAAAGGCATTATAGTCACAAAATAATGTCATTATCTAGAAGGAATGATAGGATTTTATTTTTTGGCATTATTTGAGAAGAAATTTGCAAGTCTACCTAGTTTGATGGAACTTGTTGTATTTGAGAAGAGATTTAATGCCCTTTGATGAAACCTCATTTAACTATTGGTTCATACAATGCTGAAACTAGATTGTTTATCTTGGAAATTATCATTAGAAACAGAAAAGGTTAAAATGGGATAAAGGTCTGTATGACACTTATTGGAATAAATTAAGAGAAGTTACATGTTAAATCAGTTTATTGTTTTTATTTAGGTTCAGTATGTATTTTATGAGTAGCTATTTTATGTATGGTCTGATGGTAGGCAATTTTTACGTTTTATGGGAGCAGATATTATTTAAATTCGTATTAAGAAAGTCATGCTGGAAAGGTGGCCAGATTGAAGTTCTTTGGAGGGAGTTATTATCTGTAGGAGTTGTTACAATTCTGGGGCAGCTTCGGCTGTAATTTTCTGTTTAATTAGTGTGCCTAAGTGTTCTATCAGGTTACGTCAAAGGAAAAATAGAAAACAACTTTTTTGCTTCTTCAAATTTACCTATGTTATAAAAGCTACAGCCTAGTCTATCAAAATCATTTAAAAAGTTATCATATGCTTCCAGATGCATTTGACTGACATCCATGTAACATCTGCAATCACTTAATTAACTATAGGATCAAAGTAAAATTCCATTGCCAATAACAGAAATGGTGATCACATATTTGGCTTTCTTTTTAGACATTGATTTCCTTGTAAGGGTATGGTAAAGAGGTCTGCTTGTTGGATATGATAGCCATAGCCTTTGATACGGTTCATTTCTTAGATACCACTATAGCAAAGATAGCTTATGGATATGTTACTTTTTGTGTGCAGGTGTGATTCTGCTTTTGTATCTGGTGTCACGTTGATGCTGTTTACATGCATTGTGTGGTTAAAGTTGGTGTCATATGCCCATACAAACTATGATATGAGAGCACTTGCTGTTTCAAATGAAAAGGTAGTCATTAAGTTTCATCCATAACTATATATTTAAATAAAATCGTATCCTATACTCTTTATGCGATGATTAGTTTTTGAAGAGGATGAATTACCAAACTGTAGTTGTGGTTCTTTTGTTCTAAAACTAAATCATATGGAAAATACAGTTTTTTTATCATTGTGAATGTAAGATAAATGTTCTGTTTTCCCCCTTAATCAATGATGATTCCCTGCGTTCTAGGGAGAAACATTACCCAACACTTTGATTCTGGAGCATCCATATACTGTGACGATCAGGAGTTTGGCATACTTCATGGTTGCACCTACATTGTGCTATCAGGTAGTGTAAAATTTTTATGTGAGTTGTTTACTTTCTATTTGCAAAATTATTTTAATTGTTGTTGTTGCATTTTTGGATTCACCTCTCTTACTGACATTTGAGTGCACTTTTTTTCCAACTGAAGCACATAAAGACACTGTTTTATGGACTATTTTGCACCAATGTTATTGGTGTGTCATGCATTTTAGGTCTCTAGAGCTGCAGTCTGAATCATACATGCAGAGTATCATGATTTTAATGGAAATAGTAAATATTTCTAGCATGGTATATTTTTTCTTAGACAGCTCAACAAACTGCATAATGAAATATGTTGCAGAACTACCAAAGTTCACTATCCTGCTCCACTTGTATCTTCTATTCAATACTAAACTCGCAACATACCTCTCCATTGTAATGAGCTTGGTTCTGCCATATTCTGTTAGTTGCATCTTCCTCCATGAACTAATTTTGGAGGGTAAAATAGGACTTGCCGAACTGGTTACATTTTAAATGGTCGGCAGTTGTTTCTCATTTTATCCTGGTCTTAAAGATCTTTTTAGGAACCTGCAATAACATCACTGATGACATGAAAGCGTACATCTATGGAACTTCTTACTTAGACTGGTTGGCTTAGGCAGCAGCTTCAGCTGTTTTTGGTGTTTTGTTAAGATAAAAATGTGATTTTCACTATATTCTGTTCTTAGTCAATAGGAAAGGAGCAGGAAGAAGACTGTAATATGTTCACCATGGTAGGATTAAGTTGTGAAATTTCCCAGATTTTGTTTAAGCATTTTCTGCTGTTCACTCGTTTTTGCACTTGCCAAAAAGCATTTGTGTTTAGTTCTACCATGCAATTTTTACTCATGTATTTTACCCTTAAAATGTCCTATGTGATGAATTACTGTTATAGACAAACTATCCTCGCACACCTTCTGTTCGAAAGGGTTGGGTGTTTCGTCAACTTGTCAAGCTGATAGTATTTACAGGAGTAATGGGATTTATTATAGAACAAGTAAGCACTACCCTTTAACAAATTTGGTGTTTATTTCTACCTTTTTTCTCCTTTAATTTCCCTTCACTAATTCTGTGGGTGTTGAGTGATAACATCATTTGTTCATAACTTTGCAGTATATGAATCCAATTGTACAAAATTCACATCATCCTTTGAAGGGAAACCTTCTATATGCCATTGAAAGAATTCTGAAACTTTCTGTTCCCAATGTATATGTGTGGCTCTGCATGTTCTACTGCTTTTTCCATCTTTGGTGTGTATTTCTTCTCTCTCTCTCTCTCTCTCTCTCGTTTTTGTGTATGTTCTTTTGAAAAACGAATGTTCGCATGAAGTTGTTGTCACAATAAATTGAAGAATTGTGTCTCTTATTTATTGTTTATTTCCTCTCTCTTTTTATGTATATGTTCTTTTGAAAAAACTATTCACATGCAATTGCTGTTACAATAAATTGAAGAATTTTATATTTTGTAGTATCACTTCTATATGGTATCTAGAGCTATTGCTCCCTAATGGCTTCTTCTCCACCTCGACTGCCTCAGTACATGAAGTGTTAAAATATGAGAATGGGCTTTACTTTATTAACGAGTTTGCATGCATATTTGAACATTAAGAAACTGTAGACCTTTATTTTATTAACGAGTTTGCATACTTTTGTTGCGAGATATCTTATCATTCTTTGCACTTGTAATGTTTTTCTCCTTCTCATTGATAATACTATTATTTTGAGAAAATAATTTAGAAGTGCTCTTGTGCTTACCTTCATGTTATGATCAACGTGTCTTACTTATAGTAGTTAGTAGTAATGTCTAAAATAATGTTAATTAAAAAATATTTCCTTTATTGATTTATATTTTTTAAAATACTGAGTAGTGTTTTGTCTTAAGAAGTACTGTTGCAATGTAGGTTAAATATACTTGCAGAGCTTCTCAGATTTGGCGATCGTGAGTTCTATAAAGATTGGTGGAATGCCAGAACTGTTGAAGAGGTAGGCTCAGTTCTGGCATGTTCTTGGACTGTTTAGTTAATCACGCTTTCTTGAAGAGAACTTATGACTTGTCTTTGTTGAATGCATTTCTGCTGCTGCTGTCATCAGTATTGGAGGATGTGGAATATGGTATGTTTCCATTTCAGAACTGCCTGTGAATTGACATGCTTGTCGCAGTTTTCACATGAAATTCATGTCAATGAATACGTATCTGATTTTGATTTCACTATTGTAATGCTATTTTAACAACAAGAAGAATTAGGAAGAAAGATAACTAGCACTTTTGTTCTCCATGTATGCTGTCTTAAATATTCCATCATTCACGGACTATTTGGTTCTGAAACCATCTCAGAACAATCAGCATTTGTTTATAAATTTCGTTTGTAGTTCTAAACCATTACTATTAAATTGAATAGGTTCTTTTATAATGCAGCCTGTGCACAAATGGATGGTTCGCCACATATATTTTCCATGCTTAAGGAATGGTATACCCAAGGTAAAATGAAGTTTCCTGTCATCTTGCTGAGTGGACCCTAAACTGTAATTTGTAGGCAAAATATAGGCACAAATGAAAAGTGTCTCTAAAAGTTTATGTTTTAAGGATATAGTTGGTCTATCATGGTAAATAAATATTTGTGTAAAAAAATAGTTTATGTTGGGATTAAGAATGGGCTATTGGAAAATACTTTTTTCATATTTTCCTTTGCTTAAACTAAAACAAAAATTACTATTTTCAGGAAGTTTATGTTTGCTAAGATTTTCCTATTATCAGACCTCATTTCATCTGTTGTGCTTGTTCCCTTAAGTTTACTTCTGTTGAATTGTTCATTCCATATTGCAGACGTAGTATATGTTTGATTTGAAGTTACAGAAGTATTTTGTGCACTCCAATGCATGAATTGAGAAGGAAAGATTTGTTGCTTTTGAAGTAACAGTACTTTGAAGCTTTCCCATCTTCAATCCAAACATGGACTTAGTTGTCTTTTTTCGTTTTGTTACTTCAGATATTGACTTTGGCATATTTAGTTGTATGCATATTGACAAGATTACATAAGAATAGCAGGGGAGATCACTATATTTTTCTCATATTCTATAATCGTGTTCTTTTGGGTCTTTGCCTTCATCTTGCATTTCGTATTTCTATTTGTGTATGTGATTGTGAATTTTTGTCTTGTACAGGGTGGTGCTTCATTAATTGCCTTCCTGGTTTCTGCTGTTTTTCATGAGGTGTGTGGTTCATCTCTCTTTCTATCCCAAATTGTCCTCTCTCCCTTTTGGTAGTTTGTTATAAAAAGTGATTGAGCTAACGATAATAAAGTTTAATTTAAATCTTAATTTTGCAAAATATATTTTAATAAACATTAGTTTGAAGTGAAAATTTTATGTGGCTAGATTCTTCGGAAAATTTATGGTATACTAAAAATGGTATTATCTCTTTTACAACATAAGCATCAATGTTTTACATCTATTCAACCTTTTATTTGGATTGCAAACCCATTTGTACGGGTGCAAATCAATCATAAAAAAATGGCAAACATGTTATGGGGAATAGATTGAGTCGTGAAAAGCATACCCAAGCTTCTCTTACACGACGTGTTCTTGGCATTGACACCTTCTTGACAGTGGTGTAGGGCATGTAAGTCACACTTTGTTATATATCCAGTTAAAAATTATTAGTGGATACTTGAACTTACATCTCCAAATGGTTCAAACATGTTTCAGAAGAAGAGAAAGCAAGAGACATGACTGAATCTGTGTGTCAATTATTCCCCAATGTGTTTTATTATATATTGTGGATATCAATTATAGTGAAAATAATTGCAAATTACCATAATTATGCAAATCGTAAAATTTTGTAATTGCCATAATTTAGAATGCAATCAAGTTTTTCCTCCCTTGCCCTTATTGGGAGAATTTGTAATTCAGGTGTTTTTGCCATAATTTAGTCTTTCTGACCGTATCCAACAATTGCCTAATTACCAATTAAAGAACCACTTTGAGACACTCAAGGTAGAAGAATCAATTATGAGAGTTTCTTTTAAAGCAATTCAAATTTAGTATATTTGAATTTTCTGTAAAATGTGAAAAAAAATTTCCAATCACATACAATAAATTTGGAATGGAGTAAAATATTTGGTATCATGTAAAGCGAGTTATTTGAGATGCCCTTATATGGCGTTCAGACTCCCAGGAGACTATTGTCTATTCTAGTTCTACAAGCGTAGTCATATACTCTTTTTTTATCGGCATAGTCATATATGGCATTGTTTTCTCGAGTTGAGTTGAGTCATTTATGGTACAGCCTTTCATTTTTCTTCCTTTAGCAATTTGCTCATAATTTCTCATTTGAGTGCAGTTATGCATTGCCGTTCCTTGCCACATGTTCAAGTTGTGGGCATTTATAGGAATTATGTTTCAGGTATATTCTCCTGTTTTTTAATTGAAGTTGGCTACTATTAAGGTTCAATTATTATTTAAGCATAAAATTTGCACAAATTTTAGTAGAAACTCGACCTCCCAACCGCCAGAACAACAAACCCATATAAGAAATGAAAAGGTTGGAGTGAGAGTTTAATTCTTGTTCTATGGCCAAGCACAAGACAATGTTCTCTAGACAAATTTGTGTTTTTGGTTTTGTTTTGGTTGGAGTGAGAGTTTATTTCTTGACATACGATAATGGCAAATATCTTTCCCTCCCTTTCTAGGTTCCATTGGTCTTGATCACGAATTACCTGCAAGACAAGTACAGAAACTCAATGGTATGACTCTAAAGTGTTCTACTAATGAGTTATCTCATAAATTATAATCTTAAAGTGAATTTATTTGTTGTTTCATTCTTATTTTATCCATGCCAGGTTGGAAATATGATTTTTTGGTTCATATTTTGTATTCTTGGCCAACCTATGAGCGTACTATTATACTACCATGACTTGATGAATAGAAAAGGAGAAGTTGACTAAGCTAGCATTACAATGTTCGTGTGAATTTGCTTTCACATTTTCAAAGGAAAATTAATGTTGATAGTAGTTGCCTATTTTGTTTTTGTACGTGGACCATCATCTGATTTGACAGTGATTCCTCTGGTTAACAATTCCATCTGATTTGCTGAGTCTTTGAAGGTTGATTCTCTTGATCTATGCAGTAATTTGCACTATTATCAAATATGCAAGCAATTTTTGAAAATGTCAATCTCTAACTGCTTAAGTAACCCTCACTGGTTTGTGATAGTTAGTTTAGGGAATAGCTGTAAATGCCTAAGTTGGTTTAACTGTATCTTGTTTCTGGAATTCAACCAATAAATGATGACAGATATCATTCTGTATTGTATGAGTCATGTTACTACACTTCTCTAACTTGGATGAGAATTTAATACTTCATTCATGGCGTTGTGGTTGACATTTGAGAGACAAATTCTGTAAGTGTGCACATCTTGTGATCTCAATATATCTAATACACAAACTAAGTAAACTATATATTTTGATTAAAATTTTCTTTATCACACATAATATTCTATGTCACTTGTATTTTTCTATCTTCATTCATTTGATTAATTTTTCATATCAAATTTTCAACAGAAAAGCCACCTTGTCTTCTTCTGGGGGAAAGTTCCAATAAAAGATACATCCCACTTTAAAACGTTATCGTTTTATATCTCTTAATCTCACATTCCATATTTCGTTACTGTTTTTAATATTTTTTAATGCCATGGATTAAAAAGGTTAAGTGATGTAAAACTCGGCAGTTGGAGATATGACTGCCGGTACCGTTGGGGATGAACACTTACAAATATGAAAATAATCTGAAATGTAATTTGAAAGTCATTTGAAAATAATCCTATTTTTTATAGTATAATTTGAAAGTCATTTGATTTGATTTTCAAATTCTTCAATCTGAACAAAAGATTTCAGATTATTTAAATTTTTGAGCCATCTAAATTGTATAATTTGAATTATTTTTTAATTTTTAGATTATATAATCTAAAATAATTCTTAATATAAAAAAAATCCAAACAAAATAGGATTCATCATAATAAATAAATAGCTCTTACAGAAGTTTTTTATGCAAAAAAAAATGATTTTAAGTTGCACAATCCCAGAAATAGCTTACAGAAGTTTTTTATGCAAGAAAATTTGATTTTCAGTTGCACAATCCCAAAGTATTTTATGTTCTTCTTTGAATCAACCAGTAACAGAACACATTAATAAATAAATAAATAAATAAGGTGACGACCAACACAACAGCAGGCCGGCGGCGGAAGCAAGGAGAGAGTTTGAGCTTTTAAACAGACAGGAGGGTGCACATTGAAGTTATGGGACAAAAGAAAATTCATAATAGTAGAGAAAGGTAAGGTAACTATCAGTTTAAACAAGTGGATCTTCCGAGGACTTTTATCTTTTGTATCTCTAAAAAATTCTTGTTGTACCTTATTAAAGTAGAATGAGAAAATAACATTTAAAACCTACAATTTTTTTAAAAGTATCCCATAAAAAATGGATTGAAAACTTTTTAGATTATATATCTTGGAGTATATGGATCTTGAAAACTATTTTAAAATATATAATTTAAAATTATTTTTTAATTATTATTTTTGTTCAATTCTATAACTTTTCTAATAAAGTTTATTATGGAAGTGAATTTGTAAAAAATTGATGGAGTGGATATGTGGAATCTGAGAGGATGTGTCAGGTTGTTTGAATTGTGGGATGATAGGATGAATTTGTGAAAAAATTTACTGTAGTTTGTTAGTGATATGATGGTTGAGATGATATTTTAATTTTTTTTAAAAGTGTAAAATATAAATTTATAAATTTATTCTTGTATTTAATAAACATATGAATATTCAAAATATAAGATATTTTTATGCAGACTTAAGTTAATTAAAAAAATTATAAATTAATTTGATATCGTTAAATAGTTATTTTTGTAAAAAATTATGAGTTACTTAATATTTTAATAAATTTATGATAAAAATAATGTTATGAAAATATATATAAATTGGCGTTATATTTTAAAAAGTTTTAAAATGTTATTTATTTATTTATTAATTATAATTTTTTGTAATTAATAAATTATTTTTGATACTATATATATTTGTGTGAGAACATAAAGAATTATTACAAAATAATTATTTTTTATTTAAAAATAAAATGATAATATTCATAATAAGATAAAAAGTTATCAATATGTAAAAAATGGAAATTTTTACATAAAAACAAATAATTGAAATATTCTAAATTAAAAAATATAAGAGAAAATAATTCTATATTAAATTAAAAATTATTATTGTTTTTGCTAGGGAGATGGGACTTAGAGAACTATCGAAGTCTTCCACTCTTTCCTTCGGTCGGGCAGGTTGCTAGGTGATGAACTGAGATTCTTCTCGTCCTCGTGCTTCTCCTTTGACTCTCGGTCTCGAGTGAACTCCGAATGGGGTACCTGCGGAAGGCACTCCAACGCCCAAATCAGTAAAGCGAGTGATAGATACTTAGGTAGGTGTACAATAATAACTGATGTACCGTGTGTTATTTATATTATTTTAATGAACTTACCTTGTTGGGTCTGATTAGTGGAATGGATCATACTCAGGATTGTATTACCTAATCCTTAATGATGGTTTAGCTTCACTGACCTTGGTTCGAGCGTTAGTGGTTAGACCTGTCGGTCGTCCTGACCGTGTGTTGGTCGGCCTGGCCGTGTGTCGGTCTGTCGGCCAGGTTGACAGAAGTCGTGCCAGCGTGACTCGATTATCTCGGGTAGGGAAACAAAGACACGTCACGTGTCGATCGGCCACGTCATGTGTCAGTCGGTCCGATACAATTATTAAATTTTTTAATTTAAAAAAGTAAAAATAATAATTATATATTTATGTCTATTTTTTAATATTATAAGTTTATTTTATTACTTTTATTATTTATAATTATAATTATATTTTGTTGTTAATATTTATAACTAAAAACAATAAGAATTGATTCATGTTATTTTTTAATAATAAGGAGAATCGATTTTGCGTAAATAATATATAGAATTAGTTACGAGAATAAAGATGTTACATGAAATCCATTTTTGTCTATTTATATACATTTATTAGAATCGATTAGGTCTAAAATCATTTTTCTTTTCTTTTGAGAATTGGTTAAGTCTCCTATTCAAACATTGTACACTGTGATGCACAAAAGCACACTTGGAAGAAAAAAAGAAAAGAAATTGAAAGGGTGCTACTTAGCTTTTTCATGTGATGTTCCACTTTCTCTTGAACTCACGGGAATATCTTAGACCCCTCAAAATAGTAATATGCTGTAAGTTTTCCTCAATATGCATTCAAGTTTGGACTTCCCCATTGTTAATCAATTATATTAACTATTTATATTAAAAAATAAAAAATTTATTGATTCAATAATTAAAATTGATAAAAAAAAATTGTGTATGTTCACCAATTTTTAAATTAACTTTTTATTATCTTAAATAATATTTTAAAAATGGACTAAATATCATACCAGTTTATCAATTTTTCTAGCGAACTAATGAGTTTAATCCCATTTTTAAAACATAACCTAAAAGGACTGGTTGGACTGGTTGTATTATTTTTAGTTAGTCCGTTCAATAAAAATATTAAGATATTAAAAAATGTAAACTTAGACAACTAGATTATCTTTAAATGCCAATTTCATTTAAGTAATGTATTTACTATTATATATAAATAACATAATTTTTATGCAACTTTTTAATAATTTACTTTTTCATATATTATCAGCAACAATTACTTTATTACTTTTATAACTATTTATTTATTTATTTCAAAACATAAGATAAAAATATACATAAAATATTAATTTATGTTATATATGCATACACTTATGGTTTGATAAAAAAAAATAGTAACAAAATGTATCTAAACTATTATGAACGATATTTTGTATTTTTAAAATTATGTAATGATGGAAAAAAAGTAATGATTATTATTTTCTATATTATAGAATTTTCATATATTATAATTAATAATTATACAAATACCAACATGTTTAATAGTTATATATGGTCGTCTTTAGTGATAAATTTAAACCCAAATAAGTAAAATTAGCATAATTCAAAATTATAATTCCAATATTAGACGCAATATACTTTTTAAAATAAACTATTAAAAGTAATTATTGAATTGAATTAAGAATAAAATTAGGCAAATAAAAGTCCATCTTTGTAACATATTAACTGTAAAATAAATAAAAATATATATAACTATTTTATTTATATAAAATAAAAATTCATTACTTGACCGCATAATAACGAAATAATCTAATTAGCTTGACTCAAATACTTTTTTTTATCATTGTTATCATGATTATATTTTCATTGTAACAATAAATTATAATTAATAATAAACAGAAGCAATTCAAAAACCTAAATAAGTTCTAAATCCCTCTGATGTATTTAAATATTTTAAATGAAGTCTTCATTAAAAAGATTACTCTCTTAAAATAAATGTTTTCAATTAAGTCTTCGTTAAAAAAAGTATTCTACTAATACTCAAATATTATTTATTTTATGATGTGCTATTTCCATATTCCCATATCCAAATCTTTAATCACATTATGTCTTCTCTTTCTAATCTCTAACTTATTAGTAACTTGCTCATAAAAAGAAAGAAAAAATGAGTGAAAAGAAAAGAGCAAGTCATTCTATAAGTTAGAAATGAAAAGATAAAAGAAATAGTCACAAGTCCCTTTTACTTGCATGAAAATAAAAAATATTTTAAACTCATAAAAAAACAAAAAATTTCAATTATGAGATACTTAAAACTCAATCTTGTAATATTTTCCAAACTATTTGTACAATGAGTTTTTAAAGACACATCTGGGAGAGAATAATTAACCTATAGTAGCAATAGGGTATATAGTCCATGCTCAATCATGAGGATTAGGAGTAATAATTCCAGACACAAGCAATCCAATTTAAACAAAACCTTCCAAAATATTTGAAATCAAAATGATGTAAATGTTATTCAGAGATAACAATTACGGAAAACTAAAGAAATATAATGATTCAAGCTGATAAGAATTACCAAGGTAGAAACATTTCAAGAACCTAAAATACTTCTACTAATACCGCAGTGATATCCAGACACGTCTTGGAAGCTTCAATTTTAACCAAAACATGAGTAGATTTTTAGTGGTATTTGATAGTTTTGAACATTGTGGTCCACATGACACTTTAAGCATCTGGTAAAACAATAACTCACAAGAAAATATTAAAAAATTTAGGATTCTTACCAGAATACAAGTGCCAATGCAAACCTGAGCTTCTTTCAGCTTCCCCACTTAATGAGTATGAGCACAGGGGTTAAACAACACAGGCCCAGATTTCTGAGTTCATATCCACATATCCCTTCACAGCTCACCTTAGTAACGTATGCAACTATTGCATAGCAGTGTCCCTCAACTCAAATATATATTTACAACATGAAAAAGTAAGGAATTAATAATGTGCCCTCTTGTCATTTTCCAATTGCAAACCTTCAATGCCCTTGACAGCACTTTCGTAGTTCCTGACATAAGATGCATTTCTCCCAGATGATATTTTGCGCACTGTTCCAGGGTTAGCCTCAGAAGTACGAGTACGAGAATCCAAATCACTACCAGCAAATGCATCGCGGCTACTAGAAACAGCACCTCGCCTTGATCCACTTGACTGACCCAAGACATTAGGCTTTGATAACTGCATGATTGGACAACAGTCGTCACACTCGTAATCAGTGAGTTAAGATCTGTTTTTCAGAAAGAACCCAAAGGAAACTAAGCACTCTAAACAACTTTACCATGGCTTCCTTATTAAACGCAGCATCCGTGGTGACTGGATTTTTCTGTCTTGAAATATTTACAGAGTTTGGGACGGTCCCTGACATTCTTCTCCTTGTGGAATCCCCTGAAATCAGACCTGGAGGTCGTCCTTCTTCCTCTCCTGTGAAAAAGGGGTAAGAACAGAACGTTCATGAGCTAAACTTTTAGGAATAAAAAAAACTATTAGAGAACCTACATAAACATGTTGCTGAAAAAAAAGGACATAATTAGAGTGGCAACAACAAATGCGAGGCAACAAAATGTATATTTTCAGAATGAATTAATTAAATTACCTTTAAGTTTAAAAATTGAGAAAAGGTCAGATCACATTAAGAACGACAAGCTAGACATAGCCCGGGTTAGACTTGAGTATACTAAAAGGAAGCACATGTATTTGACGTATTACATTGGCAATCTTCAATATCATAAGGAAACATACAGATAACAATGATTTACCTGTTTGTCTATCCGCATTAGTCACAGCTGGTGGCATTGCAGAACTAGTTCCAGCAGTAGGACCCTAAAATACAAGCATCTTACCATCTCAGAAGTCTATATCCATTGCTGAAGTTGAAAGATCAAGAATAAAGAAACACTTACAAGAGCCCGTGCAGGAGGCGCGGCTAGCTGTGATTGCTGATACTTCAAGATTGTCCAATCAAACACATAATCAAATTGGAATCCTGTCCATACGCCAATGTAATGAGCATATATACATGGCCTTTGATAGATTGAAATCAAAATCATTAAAGTATATGCACAATAAACTCAAGGGCAGAGACAAAAGGATGCACTCCATATGAAATTATGTTCACACCTTCACGAATAAACAGGTCACGAAATATTCTCTTGAGGTAAGCATAATCTGGCCTATCATCAAACCTTAATGAACGACAATAATGGAAGTATGATGCAAACTCTGTTGGATAACCTCGACACAATGCCTGGGATAATCAGTAAGTTATCAGTATAATTCAAGAATAGTGCAAAATATGGATTCAAAGAGGCCAATAATAACAGTACCAACCTCAATAGAAGTAGAAACCTTTTTTTCACTGATTCTCTCGTATTTCTGTTTCTTGGTTCCCGCTTTAAGTCCTTGCCAAGGGAGACTACATATAAAATGAATATCAAGTCAAAGGCATTCAACTCGGTACTTGAAGAAAGCAATGCAAGGTTCTCGCCAATAATCACCTTCCCCTCAGGAAATACATCAAAACATAACCTAGAGACTCCAAATCATCTCTTCGACTCTGCTCTGTATTGATCATAGTAGTACCAAGGAACATGCATATGTTAGACGACACAACTTGAGCGCACATTAATCAAATGCCAGGTAAGACTCATACAAACATACATACCAATGCCAAGGTGGGTATTCATACTTGCATATCTAGCAGTCCCAGTTAAATTCTTATTTTCTCTGCAGTTAATGATCAAATAGAATACATGTTACACTTACATGGTAAATTATATTAAAACAACACTAACAAGAATGGGCAGGTTACATAAATATAAAATCAAGCTGACATCCCAATGTAACATCACATGGCTAACGGGAATCTCAACCTTATCCAAGAAATCACAAAGAAAGCATTCTACACAATTCAATTTAATACACCTATCACCACCAACTAATCAGGTAAATTATATCACTTCTGAATAGCAAATGAATTGGAGCATAATAAAAGTTGTCTACAAATTATAAATGATACAAGAAGAAGAGCATTAGTCATATATATAATCCAGCTCTGCAAACTAGGTCGCATCCGAAGGAATCCAGAGAAGAATCATAATTTCAGTAAAGGACAATAAATGAATACTATTTTATTATTAGGAGACACTATTCCCAGTATTAGTTCAATATCTTAGTGTGTTCTGTGAAGAAGCAATGTCTAATTTTTATCAGCTTCGTTAGAAATTTTGAAAAAAATAAATAAGTGATTATCTCCATTAAATAACGGGATTTGGATCTTCGGTTTAAAATTAACATGAATTCAGAACTTTCACTATATAGTTTTTTTTTAAGGTTTCACTCAAGAAGCATCATAATGAGACTATAAGATCCCAATTAGGTGGCACCTTATAGCTCACCAATCATATTCTTCTAAGAGGAAATGCATAAAAAAAAAAAAAAAAAAAAAAAAAAAAAAAAAAAAAAGGGGGGAAACCAAAACCATTTTAAAAAATAAAAAAACCATTTTTCCGGTTAAAAAAAACCCCCACTAAAAAAAAAAGGGCAAGAATGGAAAACAAAAA
>Ga0123342_1001089_pt1 | contig 45198 bp, 24 predicted proteins | sample Turbeawhitnodule_FD_89960 | JGI IMG/M metagenome (GOLD analysis project Ga0123342, IMG submission 89960) | Root nodule microbial communities of legume samples collected from Mexico - Turtle bean Mexico white nodule | ecosystem: Host-associated > Plants > Roots > Nodule | place: Mexico: Nepantla...
GAGTAAGTAAGAGTTAGGAGCTTGCGAGAGGAAGGAAGCTGAAGTACAATCCGATCAACTAAGTGTAGAAAAAAAATCCTCTCTCAATATTTCTCTGTACCCCAACCCCGTACAAATATATATATATATATATATATATATATATATATATATATTCTTGAAATATAATTACTGTTTAAAAATAATATGACCTAGATTTATTTGTATCTTATATTGAATGGAATAGAAAAAAAAATCAGATTTGTTTAGTTTGGTCCTAGTCATTTTATAAGTTTTTCAAATTGATGCATTGAATCTATTTTCACATCTTTATGTTTAAAGTGTGGCGTTGAAATTATTATGTAATTAGTTATAATCTACTTTATATAGACCTTGTTTTATAAAAGTGAGAAAAATAATTTATATATGCTGATAAGCAACGTGATTATAATTAGTTTTAGATTTTGTTGAATGTTTATTTAATTTTACTACAATTTTATATTAGGGCTTCAAAATCACAATTTCCCTTTCAGCCTAGAATGGTAGCAATTGGAATGAAAAAGACTGAACCTATGAGTGCTGAATCTGTCTTGGTCCTTATTGTCTAACATGTGCTGTTGACCAATTCGTATGTACTCGAATTTGCCATGATTCCTCATCACACCTTTTAATCATTCCTAATGTGTTTTGATTGCAACATTACTGAAGTAACCATTTTCTTTTTTCTTGGTTCTTCTCAAAAATTTAAATTAGGATCATACTTGAACATTTAAAAAATATATAAATTAGAAAATATTTTAAAATTTAAAATTATTTTGCCAACAACTTTACAATCACGTGTATCCATTTCCACCGTCCATTGTATATACAGATACTGATATGTATTTGCTGTGCAGGATGATAAATACTTGTTTTAATAGATTTATTGTTATCTATTCGGATCGGGATTAAAACAACGATTTTTTTTTCGGTCCATCTGTTTTTTTTTTTATGGAGATTCCACATCGATTAGAGATAAGGACAATTCATTGTATATAAGTGGGTGCAATCCTCAACTCTATTAGCCGGTTTTATGGGGTTGAGTTAGGCTTAAAGTCCACTTCGTAACATAGTACTGCTCTGTCTCCGTGAACTCCAAGTTCGAATTGTACTTGTAAAAAATAGTCCAACACTCAGGTGAAATTTCAGTGTTCGGTACTTGTGTCTTTAGTATTAAATAAGAACGGACATGATTCTTAAAATTTGTGTCTATTTATATAATTATCATGTACCCTTTGTTATTGTATCGGATTAGAATTTTTGAATCATAAATATAAGTATATTACCTAATGTTTAGTCTTATTAATTTTCTATTTGGACAATTTAGTTGTATCGGTCGATCTTCATCGAGTGTTCAACTTCAGGATCCTTATTTTTACATTTAATATTATAAATAATTCGCTTTGAAATCATGTAATCAGTTTTCAATATCATGTTTATGTGTGTAAATTATTCATCACCCATCAAAAGAGATAGAGTACAACTCATAATTTTTCAAAATCTAGCACACGAATGATTGGATATAGAATATTGTTCTTATGGTGGTACGGAAATCTGCATCCCCAAATTTCCTCCTCAATCATACACAAAAGTTAATCAAATAATAAGCCATGAATGAAAGCTGGGACACCTCAATTATTCTGTATATATAAGATTTTCAGCTATGGTTGACACATCGTGTTCAAGTATTTGCGTGGATAAACAAAAATAAACCCACGAAATATACAAGGAATATATCATATACTATGCCAAAAGTGAAAGGAAAATTTTAAAAAAATCCACATAATTAAGTAAGCAGGACAAAAAGAGACATTATTGCATTGGATGCATCATAATCCACTTCCATGGATATTAACATTAGTTATATCATTTGTATAATACTATTTTCTCTCTCTATCTCACCTCATTAATTATCTTATCTCACACACATATATACTAATACACCTTTTTCTTGGATAAAACATTTCAGTTGATGACAAAAATATATAAGCAAGCACTGCTTCAAACCAATCAAATCAAACTCTAGATTCCTGTAGAAGTAGTGTTGATGAGGAGCATGAGGTCAACTGTAGAACATGCAAAGGAAAAAAGAGAAAAGTGACTAGAATTATGCATTATCGTCTAACTACACACATGCACTTTTCTTATTTAAGCAACTCCTCAACCACACACAACAACACAAGAGGTACACAAAGTGCAACCAAACCAGTTTAAGGGAGAACACACACATATATATATAATAATGGCCTACATCGCCACCACGGTTGGTGGCAGCACCGTCACCACAGTAGATTGCCAGAAACAAGTAAGATCATGGAGGCTACTACGCTCCATCATGGAGCTTCTAATCCCCACTTGCAACTGCACCTTCTTCCTCCAAGAACAGGGCCAATTACAAAAGTATCCACAACAAAAATATCCACAACAACAGCAACAACTCATGACTTGCTCCACAATCACTGGAACTATCTTTGGATACCGCAAAGGAAAGGTCAGCTTTTGCATCCAGGCTAATTCCAACTCAAGCAACCCAATTCTGCTGCTAGAGTTGGCAGTTCCAACAAGCGTTTTGGCTAAGGAAATGAGAGGGGGAACTCTCAGAATTGTGCTAGAGAGTTCAACATGTAACAACAGCAACAACAATAATCTTTTTTCCACACCCCTTTGGAGCATGTACTGCAATGGGAGGAAAGTGGGGTATGCTGTTAAGCGTAGGCCTTCAAATGGTGACTTTGAAGCACTGAGTTTGATGAGTTCTGTTGCTGTAGGGACTGGTGTTATAAACAGTTGCAAGGAACTGCAGCATCAAGAGGACGAGCTTATGTACCTCAGAGCCAATTTTCAGAGGGTTCGTGGCTCCTCCAATTCTGAATCTTTTCATTTGATTGACCCAGAAGGAAGCATTGGCCAAGAGCTTAGCATTTTCTTTTTCAGGTCCAAGTGACCTTAATTAATTTCAACTTTCAAAAGCTTACCCCAGATGTGCATTGCATGGTTTTATCCTTTGTTCTGTGTGTATAGTTTTCAAAAGTCTTCTTATTTTTTGTTGGTTATGTACAGAAAATGTAACAATTTGGGAGAGGTAGCCTCAAGCCTATTAGTCTCTATTGGCTTTTTTTCCCCTCTCTTGGTTGATTGTAGCAGAAATTAAGAACTGTCTCTCTACTTAATAATATTTTTTATTTCAGTTTAGCAGTTTCTGAGTTTAACTTTAATGTTCTCTGTCAATTCATGAAAAATTACTGAGTATAATTTAAAAATATTTATTACAAAATTAACATTTTAACACAGGTAACAATTCTATAAAAAAAATCAATGAATAGTGTAAGAAACTTTGTCCTGGATATAGTTACCTATTACCAACTTTCTCTACTTCAGTTTTAAGGAGATGTAATAATTAATATAAGTGACAAGAAGATAGAAAAAGGATGATGATGGACATTTATAGAATGTTTACACTAATAGTTTCTCTTAAAAGAAAAATATCAGGTCTATTACTTCATTTAGCTAAACAGTATTATAAGAAGTGTAATATTGTTCAATTTGATCACAAGGTTTTTTTAAAATATGCAATTGGGTTCCTTTTATATTATTTAGGACAATGTTCTTGCGACCCTCTCATGATTTTAGATATGATTTCACTCCTTATTCTTTTATGATACTTTAAAGTTATTACTGCCTTCAGGTTTTTATTATCACAATATAATGAAAGCTCAAAGACAACCTTTTCACTCCCTATTCTTTTACTGAGTGGTGTCAACTTTTTTATGGCCCTGTCGCATAAAAGTAGATAACTCTAACTTCAAAGTTTTACTCTGTTATTTTCTAAGAAAAAACAACAACTCGGATACAAGAGCATTTTGATCATGTCTATACAAAATTAGTTGACAGGTCATAATATTCTCCTTGTTAATTATCACTAATAAGATATCTTGGAGAAATTGTACCTGTGCATACAGCTTTAGAAAGTCATATTTAAATCAGATCCCAAAACATGTTGAGTTGAGTATTAAATTTTGAAGAACACAATTATTAGTTTATATAATTCTCCATCTTTGTTAATATTTCAAAGAGGAGTGTTTTGAAGGCAAGGATGAGTGAAAGATTTTTCTGAAAGAGGCCATAGTGGACATTCTCTTCAAAGGAAAATGATGTTTTGACAATTCCAAAAATTGTATACAACTGATGAGTTTAAAATCTCATAAAAAATGGGTATCTAATTGCATGTGTGAGTTGTTATAGATTCCTCAAGGAATAGATCACATGTGATACTAGCTATTAACAAGGCAAGTGGAACAGTGGCTTTTATGATGGTGCACTGCAATAGTACTGTACCAGACCCAACACCTGGGCCCATCTTTTTCAGCCCAGTTCAATTAAGGGCCGACCAGTGTTGACAGATGGGCCACCCCAACCTGACAATGCAACTATGGCCTTTTCTTTCTTCACCCAAAAATACCATCTTATACTCTCTTTCATTAAAGAAAAGCTAACTAGGAAAAAATATTTTAATATTTTACTGATGGAGTGTAGAAAGAAATAGTCTGCAACTATTCTGTGGAAAAGAGACAAATGTAATGAAAGTTGGGATTTTGAAATTGTAATGCACATTGTTGAGTTCCATGACAAAACAAAGAATTTGTTACTTCATGAATAAAAGTACTTTTGAGTACACCAACTAGCATTCCAATACAGAATGAGGACTTTTGAATATCAGACTTCTCAGCTTTATTTGCACGAAATGAGGCTATGAAAATTATGGAATAAGCATTATGCAGAAATTCTGCAATATTCAGCAACATTGGACAAGATGGCAAAGTAAATAAAAAACCAAGAAACAGTTGCATAAAACATGCACCCAGTCCCGGGAAAAAAGATGTCACAAAAATTGAAGTAAACAAAACCAGGTGAATGCCAATCCTAACAATCCTAGAATGTTGAAGCTCCGTTTGCTGGATGAGTTACCTGCAAAAAACACATAGGTGCATTGGGATATTCTAAATGTCTCAAATGTAGATACAATAGAGGAGTGCCAGTTTGCAACCAAATGTATACTACTTACCCAATTGAAGATAGCTGTTCCTAATGTTCCATTCAAAATCCCAGTGTTCTCTGTCATTTTTTACTGTCCAATAACACCATCCAAAGGAAGCTGCATTATAGACATCTAACTGTGCCCTTCCAAAGTCCTGATAATCTTTCTGGGATCCGTTTGTCACGTTCCACTCATTAACCCACTCTCCTGAAAATTAGTCCACTTTAAGTTATGGCCACCTAGAAAGGAGAAATTATTAGATGGTCCAAGAACCATCCTGGTCCCACAAATCTCTACTTGACTTGTAGTTGAGTGTTAATAGCTATGAACAAAGACACTGAGATTGATACGACACGGAAATACATATAATCTCTAAAATGTAGGATACGGGAACACGGATCTATATATTATATAATTATGAATTGTATAAATTGAAAATAAAGATTTATGTGCACTAAGTATGTTTCGGTTTTTTGTTGGAACAAAAAGATGTTTTTCATGGTTGGTTCAAAAGGATTTGTAGGACACAGAAACACGAATCTATATATTATATAATTATGATTATAGATGTATGTGTCTTACCAACTAAAACAAGTGGGCCATCTGAATTGTTTAAGGCTTGCAGTTGACCCTCCCGACTTTTGTATATGTATTGAATATTATCCACAGCACTCATATTAACAAAGAATGGGTCAAAGAGATTGTAGAAATGCAAATCCAAAACTATGTTGTGAGATCCTATGTTGGCTTGATATAGTTCCAAAGGATCTGCAACACCAATTCTCTGACAGATTATCACGTAAGCCGATGACGAGTACTTGCGGACAATTTGGTAGCCCTGCTTATAATACGGAATCAAAACATCTAATGAAACTGTGCCAGCTGATGGTTCATTCAATAGCTCAATTCCCAGCAGGGAAGGATGTTTTGCATATCTGCAAATGAGAAAGTCTGTTAAGTATGGTAAAAACACTTTCACAAAGCATTTGCTAAACCATAAAGCCAATAAATGGCTTTTCCTCTTCCTACTAGGAACCAGTTGTAGGGGAGAACATAAATGATATTTTCTTTATCATGATTTTGTTGACAGTAATATTTTTAACCAGGAAGAATAGGGTCAGTCAATAATATGAACGCTATCTCAGAATATGTTTGCACATTTAAAAAATACCTTGAAACTAAAAAATCAATAACATGTAATGACTCAGAAATGTAATCTGGAGAAGTTGGCCAGCCCGTGAATCCATCTCTGCTTGAACTATGCTCCATTCCATTTTGGGAACCAGGAGCAGCATGAAGGTCAATTATGCATTTTATATCATATTCTCTGCAACATGATGAACTCATAATTAGGCATGTTATCATAAGGAAAAACAAAGTTCCAATTGTGCTAAACACTGAAGATAACGCAGCAAAATCAAAACCTACTGTGCCCATAAAAATGCATTATCTAGAGCTTCAAGACTTCCTCCGATATATGGACCCGGAGGATCAGGATCAAAAGCAATCCACCACCCAACTGGTATCCTCACAGTATTTATTCCATGTTTATATAGAAATTTGAAATCCTCTATCGTGATAAAGCTATTTCTATGTCTCTGCAGTTACAGAAAGCTGAACAATCAAATAGGGAACACAATCTGAGATTTTACTTTTTAAGTATTATCGCTTTCACTGACAGAAAAGAATTTGCATAAATGAAATTTATATAAGTTGAATTGTAGCACAAAAGAATGACCCCCCAGCACCCCAAAAGAACAAATTACGGTGAACACAAGAATCTGTGACATTTGCAATAGGATTATCATAAAAATCATTCCAGAAAATAAAAACAAATCATGTTCAACAAAAGCATAATCCTGCCATAGATAATGATGATACAGAAAATATTTGTAACGTGTGATTTTACCCTAAGAACGTCTTTTGCCTGATTATGCCCATGTCCATTTGCTAGCTGGTAATCTCCATGCAAGCTATTTGACACAATTGTCATTTCAAACGTGGCAGCATTATCATCCCATCCTGGTGTTCCAGGGTAGTTCGCCGAAAGCTGGCCATCGGTTGTAGCCTATATAGTAATGCAGAATATTCAACCATGTAAATGAATCTGTTAAAAGTTTAATTCAATATGATCTCTCACAGTAACCTACTACTACGTGTCATCTTAAAAATCCTTAAATATGGTATTGGTGTTACAAGAATCTCTGAAAAATCATGCCCACTAATCTATAAACTCTGTACCTAATAGCTTCCGATTAGATCTTAACATGGTTCTTGAAGCAAAATCCGTGAAAATGTTGAAATTGAAATGTTTATACTGGACCAGACATGGTTTGAAATCTCATACTAGTTTTCATTCCATTTATCTGTTGAACATGATGATAAAAGAGCCTAGTGGAAACACAACATTATATTTTGCATGTAACTAAGTGACTTCTAATTTTGTAGGAGTCAGAAGAATGAATACCTGAAGATATGCACCACCCTTTATCTTGATGTGAATCCTATTTTTTCCACTCCGCTCAATTTCATATGTCTCAGATGTTGAAGGAGATTTTGCTGTTGCAGAGACAGAGTGGCCTCCACCATCACACGTAAGAAATTGGCCCACTGAGGTACGAAATTGAAATTCTGATTCAGATACCCTCCATAACTGCAACATAAATAAGGAGAAATAACAAAGCTTCAACTTCAAGTTCCTCACATCATTTCAGCAAGATCAATTCTTATAATTCCATTGTTATGTATGAAGTCCTGCTAAAGTATTGGTGCGTATCATATTTATTCATTACCAAGGTAAAATAGCACGTGAAACTGAGAAGTTAGAAGAAAAGAGATGCCTACAAAGAATTACAGCCAATACAGATGTAGCTGTACTAGAACTGATCAAGAACCTGAAAGAAACTCTTCAGTCAATCTAGAACAGAAAATATTACTTGACAACTGCAGAAAGACACCTGTTTACAACTGTGATTTGACCAATAATATTTCAAAATTGTTCTATTTCAGTAAAAAAATTGTTTCTCTGTTCAGTTGTAATCTGGTGTAAAGTTGCTAATAAATCAACACTCATCTTGAACAAAGTTTGCAGTTCTAATTTCTTTCAAAGTAGCTTTCACCACCAAGCCTGACAACATTTGTCTTACCAGTATTACATCCTACAAGAAACTGAAAACAAAACCAAAGACTAGAAAGTAATGCAAGATTATTCAAAATCACCTTTTCTTTCTTTTAATTTCTATTGCTATATAAAGATAATCTGTCAGGCTGGAATCTCATCCATGCACTAATCTAATGCACTCAAACTATTAACCACCACTAGTCATCTATCAGGTAAGAAAAAAGACTAAAGTTTTTCAAAGTACCAGTCAACTTCATTTTCTAAACAAGGATTTGTTAGTTGTTTTGAATCAAAAGAATTTCACTTCCATATAGCTAGCTGCAGATCATATGAAAATTAAGCTCTGATTACAGTCTTTCATCTGAGTATTTTATCTTTTATGGATTTGTCTCCAGGTCAACAAAAGCATAACTTATTCAGCTAACATTAGATTGGATGGTTCCATATTTTTTAGTATTTCAGTGGTTCTTTGAATTGCGCCATGTCAGTTTCAGTGGAAGCTCAGCTTAAATCAGCAGTCTGCCATAAAATACTTCCAGTTTGAAGGATACTCAAGTTCACATATTTAAAAAAAAAAGGTGTATTACGAAATGAGAAGGCTTTCTTCAAACGGATAAATCAACTTAATACAAACATATATGAAGCAAGGAAATGGACAAATGCAGCAAGTGGGTGTGGATTAAACAGTTGACGTATTGTTACTACTATACATAAATAGATGCATTCGAACATATAATTCAGGATATAGAACATCAAAGGAAGAACACAAATCTCATCTTACCCTGAAGGTTTCCCATGAAGATGGCACATCCCTGTCAACTGTCACATTCATTCCTCCCCCATTCTCGGCAGATACATACTTCTGCGTCGTCACTGACTTAAATTGCACCTCTGTCCCATCCTACATATTTTTTTCAATATCAGCACGAAAAGAAAAGTAATCAGAACCCCCAAAGGTTCGTGTATTTCAAAGAAAAACGGATAAACAAAATGCGAAGTAGCTCACTAGCATGTCTCCATTGGCAATGCCATCAAACAGTGAAGGCTTGATCCAACCTTCGATGACCAACCACCCTCCCAAGTTCACTCCTCTCACTTTAGAACCCCCATGTAACACCTCCACTAGGCAAGGCCATTCAGCACAACACAAAGGCAAGTAAGATAATGTACTAAACACGTTGGATAAGGCATGAAACTTTGAAGCTAACCGAGCAAACTTACCTGAATATACCCCAGAAGTGATGAAACAACAGCAGAGTAAGAATGCACATGCCCATTTGGTGAAAACAAGTCCCATCAAGAATGTGGGCTTCAAAAGCACCCAGAAAGCAAAAATGTAGAATCCATCATGGGAAAAATCTCAGCTTCAATTATGTACATGAGAGAACTCTGAGCTAAAGCACCTTGAAGGGTGAATGAATCTATGAAATCCCTTCCTTATCACTCAGTTAATACCAAATTCAACTTTGTGAACAAACATAAGAAGGTGATTGGGTTTTGGGATTGCTTCTCCCAACTCAGTTAAAAGAAGAAAATTGAAATAAAAAATTAAAAAGGAAAAAGAATGTCCCGAGTTGTGTGAAAACAGAGCCAATGAAACAAGGATGAAATAAAAGAACAACCTTGTAGACTAAAAAAGGAAACTTTGCTTGTGGGGTTCTTCGAATATTAATTGTAATTAAATAATTAAGTGATTAATTAGGATCTGGCTTTGATAATCATGAGTTGGACTTGGAGAAGAAAAAGAAGGGACTGAATTAGGAAAGGCAAAGTAAAAGGTACAGGTGAAGAAAAGGACATGTTTGTTCCTTTGCTTTGCTTTTTTGTCTCTACAATTCTACATGTTCCATAGTAGAGTTCTGCAACTAATTTCTTTCCCTCTTGGAATAGTTACGCTAATGCACGAAATGAAGATAAAATGGTACAAGGAATCTCTTCCTCCTTTGAGGGCATTCATAACAGCTTCAACTTTGCACACAGATTTCAATACAGTTAGTGTTTTTGTATTACAGCGAAACACTTCAAAAAGTTATTCTTTTTGGGTTGTGTTGTCAAAAATTGGATTCTCATCAAATCAAAGTTTTGGATTTGGGGGTAAAGTTAGAGGATAACCAACGTGTGTTTCTTTTTATTATATCATTTTCTGTTCAATTTGTTACTTGTTATGTTTTGCAGTTTCATTGCCGTGTCCCAACATTTTTCAATTGTTACTTGATATAATTATTATATCATTTATTGCAGTTTCATTGCCGTGTCCCAACATTTTTCTTCCTTACTGCACTCCCACAATTGTTCCTATATAAAAACTCTATTTTTTTTCATTCTGAATTATAAAATTTGGTAAATTTTTGGATTGACACTTCCGGTAACCTTCTGGATTGGTGTTTCCGGTAGTACATGAATGACAATATTAACCTAAAATAAAAAAAAAGGTAGAACATCCATAATTAAAAGAACCATTCTAGATCCGCTAATCATTAATTGAAAATATTCATTCTGGAAATCCATAATTGAAAAAAACTCATTACAGATTCACCAATCCGTAATAGAAATTAGGTTTCTGGATTCAGTAATCTAAAAATCAATAATTTATGTAAATTTTGCTTCCAGAATACCCTCATCCAGAAAGCAACATGATTTACTTCTGTATTGATAAATCCGTAGCACACTCCCAAATCCCAATTTCAAATAATAGGTAAAGGTCAATTTCGAGATTAACAAAATTGTGGGGTGCAGGAAGAAAAATGTAAGGGTGCAGGAAGAAACTGTTTTTTATTATTTATACATTTTATTATTGAAATAATTTGTGGGCTTCCAACTGATTATTTTCACCTATTGTTGAAGTATTGGTCCATTAATAATATTATGCTATTAATTTTAATTTAATTCGTCACATTTTTTACTTATTCAGATTCTTTATAAGCATTTAATTTCATAAATTTTACTCGTTTAATCGGTAGATGTTTAAAACTTGAATTTTGATTTAATTTATTCTCAAACTTGTTCTTACCTACAAATAGATACCAAAAATTTAATTTTATTCTAATTATTTCTTAAAATTTATTAGTTTTTTTTTTAAATATAACAACTTTGAGTTAAATAATAATAACAATAATAATTCTATATAAGTTCACTTTAGAATCATGTTTCTTTTTATTGAGCTCATTGCATGTAAAAGAATTGTTCAAGAAATAATGTCACAACAAATTAATTTTTTGAGGAAGTGTACAAATAAATGGCGTATTTAATTAGTTTTTACAATGTTTCTATTTTTAAAATATTATTTTATTATATGTTAATAGTTAAAAAAATAAACAAATAAAATAATATTTTTATTAAATTGTTGATCTTTAATGAAATTTATTTAATTGAAAGCTGATAAAAACTATTTATGAAAAATTAAGAAATATTAAGAATAAATTAAAGTTCTACGTATCTATTTAGAAAAAGAATAAAGGTCAAAAATTAATTGAACAAAATTAAAGTTAATAATATCTACTTATGGATAAGATAAAATTTGAGAATAATTAAAAAAATAAGGTGTTTATATATATAAAAGAAGTAAAGTTTAAGGGTTTAAGTGCTAGTTTCCCGAATATTAATATCATAAAATGAGGTGAAAAAACTCAAAGAGTTTTTGTTTTACAGAAAAAGAAAAACACAAGATTTGAGAGAATAGACTAATAAGAACGTAAAGTTGGGTCAAAGGATCATAGGCAGAAATTATATCATTTGACTTTATGGTCAACTTAAATTACACTGCATTCTTCTTAATTTCTACACAAATTATGTCACCTCTTTCCTTTCTTTTACCTCCAGAAAACATTAATAAATTATATAACACGATAAAAAAAAAGTGGGGGCAAATAGTGTAAAACAAGTGTTAATGACATATAAATGTTTATCATACGGATATAAAAAATACATATAATTATATAATTTTTAAAATCTAGCGGATATATATATTATTATATAATTATGAATTATATAAATTAATAATAAAAATTTATGTGTATAAATATATTTTAATTATTTTTTTAGAAGAAATATATTTATGATGATTGGTTCAAAATGATTTGTTTTTTATTTTTTAATCATATTAAAAATTTATATAATAACTTTGAATTTTTAAAAAATTAATATATTTTTTCTTTTTAAAATTATATTAGAATCTTGTTTGAATTGTCATAAATCTAATAAATATTATTAAAATTATTATAAACATTTCACGAACATGTGTCGGGTCCAATATATGTGTTAATACACATATATGTGTCGAGCCTCATAGTCTATAATAATATTATTTTTCTCTCAATATTAAACATACTACATACTGCAACATGCATTTTGAAAATGAAATATGGGAAGACTAATGCAGAAGTATGCTTTACCTTGAAATCTAAAAGCTTTAATAAATTCTCACAGAACACCTTTTTAATTTTTAGACTTAACTTTGACAGGTGAATATATCCTCAATGGCAGTGTGTTGGAATTTTTTCAAGAGAAAAGAAAACTAGAATTTGCTTAACAGATACTAAAGGAGAAAGATGAAGATCTATTTTTAAAAAGGATCAGAAATATTACAATTTATAAAACTTAAAGAATACAAACAGAGATAACAAAGCAGCTGAAACTTCCTAAGTGACTCCTTAAAACAATGAAAGTTGCAACAAATAAAAATGACAAAATGTGGACATGTTTCAGTCATAAAAGCACTTATAGTTTACCATGTAACTCATGCTCAATTGAAGCCACTTTGTATGCACTTGAACTTTCATCAACTCCTTAGTGATACCAACATCATTTTTGCACCTGAATTTGAAGCCTTCTTTTCCATAGCAGAAGATGAATCCACTGAGAAAGACCTCTTCATTTTGGGTTCATTTTCATGGTCAAATTCTTGTGGTTGTGTACCAACATCAGAAGCAAAACTAAATAGAATTGAAGAATGATCACTCACCTCACCCCATTCAGACAAAACTTCAATTCCATCACCTCTCCCCTCTTCACTAGAATCTTCATCACCAACCCTCACTACACCACTACTACATTCTTCCATGTCCTCAATCATATCAGAAACACTTGAATCTGACTCAGTTCCACCATCAACACTGGCAGTGTCATGAACAATAGGGGCACGGCACAAGGGACAAGTTTTATGTGACCTCAACCAAGTGTCAATGCAAGGGACATGGAAAGCATGGCTACACTTTGGCAACAGTCTCAGACTCTCTTCTTGTTGAAACTCACCTAGGCAAACAAGACACTCAGTTTCTTTAACCAACACTTCATCATTTCTGTATCTGTAAACTGTGATGGAGTCTATGGTGGATTGTTGGAGACCCTCTGTGGGGCTGAACCATAAGGGGTGCTGCCTCATAACTTGTTCATGTTCCTCATCATCAAAAAAGGGAGAATCTCCTCGAATGTCAAATAGTATTGGAGGGTTTCTTCTGCTAATGTTGTATCTATTGAAGTAATAGTACCTTAGGATTTTGGACAAGAAGATGATAAACAGAATGACACAAGATAAGCCACTTATGACAATTATAATGGTAGGTTGAAAGTGTAGGTGGTCGTGATGTCCTTCACGGAGGGGTGGTGAAAAGCATGGAAATGAAACTGGTGAGGGCAGAGGAGAAGCTATAGGACTGGTTCTGTTCCTCATGGTAGAACCATCACTTGAACAAAGGAAGGGGAAAACTAGTTTTCTAGAATGGAAACTAGTCATGAAAAAATTTAGAACATGAATGCAAGAGGAAAAAAGACACACAAGCATGGAAATTTGAAGTCCTCCCTAGAACTTATGTAGACTTTTGTGCATGTCAAATTTTGGCCACGCTTTGATCAGTTTGATGGGACAATTTTCTCAGTGACTAGTTTTAATTTGTTTTGATCCAAGTCAATGGACTTTTGTTGGGTCGTTTCCGTGTTCTCTTATGTGGTAGCACATTACAGAAAGGTGAATTTTTGTCAGTGTGAATGTATCTCCAATGTTTAAGTTTAAAGGGAAATATACTTTGACAATCCTCACTTGACTGACAGTTGTATATACTTTAATTTTTTATGTGATAGATTTAAATATTAATATATATAATAAAGAGTAAATTTATAATTAAATAATATAAAAATTGTTAAAATAATATAATATTAAGATTGTAATATAGTTGTATAAAAAATTTGGGTAGTCAATGTTAAAAAATGTTGTGTACAAGGGAAAAGTTTTGAGAATTCAAATTACCTACAAACTATATTATTCTCGGTATGTTCAGGTGAAAAGGGTACCAATAACAAATTTTTTACTCATGTTGGTATCGAAATTAGTAAGATGTTGAAAATGTATGCTGAATTAACTAATGGATCCATTATATTATGTTAAAATGAAAACAGAGAAATTGGAATGTTTTTATGTTCACACAATCGTTTATTTGAGTTATGAAGGATTGTTATGGTCATTTAGTGAGGAAAAGAAAAAATATAGAATAACTTACTTTACGAGTAAATGTTTTGTATGAGAAATAAAAATCATGTAATGTAACATCAATTATATTTAATGGTATTACAGACATCAAAGAGGTCTAATGGTTTTTTCTTTCAATATTACCTATAATAATAATTAATAATTGTTTATAATAAATTACATTGAATGAAATAACTAAAGACGGACAATTTCCATAAAACTAGTATTAGGTTAAAGATTACCACATGTCAAAATCTGTAAAAGTCCAACAATCTATCTCACTTCGTGTAGATTATTCTCATAACCTTAAATGAAAGGTGATTTTTACATGTATAAGAGAGTATTGGTGAGTGTTACCCATCAAATTAGTGGACAAAAACTTAATTAATTTGTCATCATATTATACTTGTCTATTTAACTTACTATATCATTATAGTTTGAATATCTCAAGTATCAATCACATTCACATTCATTTATTCGCGTTTTATCATCAATTGTATGATGTATATCTTGTCATCATTAAAACATATAATATTTATCATCATTCATCAAATAACACTGTTAACATTCCTCTACTTTTTAAATTGTTTAAATTTTAAATAATTTTCATTAAATAACATTTATTTCAATAAATGAAACAATCATGCAAAATAAATTTGGAACTTGTAACTACATCACCTTCACATCCAAATCTTTTAATTTTGAGTTTCATTAAAAGATAAAACTAATTTCTCTTATCTAATTAGAAGTATGAGTACTTACAAAGAAAATACAAATAAGGATAATCTAAACTAGAAAAGACTAGTCCTGGAAGCATATACACCAGATACAAAGCATGTCTACCTAATAAAGAGTAAAACTCAAAACTAACCCCAAAAAAAACATAATTAAACTTACTTTAATTAAAAGTTTCAACATAAACTTTACTTTGTTCACTTTTAAGAGTTCAAATATGACATTTAATCATCAAGCTGAAGAAATATGTGAGTATAAGTTTAGAACAAACAGAAAAAAATTATTTTCTAAAAAGATGATAGTTATTTTTTAAAAAAAAACTTAAATAACTAATTTTTATATTTATATAAAATTTTCACTAAAATAAAATATTGAGATGTTATATCACTTTTATTTTAAAGTTGTTTTTTGAAGTAGAAGTCGTTATATACAGCAACTTCTACGAAATTATAAGGTATACATCCTTAAATCTTTATATTGCACTTTTTTTCTTGTCTCTTCTTTCTGGGAATTCGTGGAAATTTTCCTAATTTTATCTTAAATTCTTATATTAAATCACCATTTGAGAAGAAATTTAAAATAATTTGCTTTAGTCAGACAAGAAAAGCAGAACATTTCTTAGCTTTGGATTCGAGGAAGTCTTCTACTAGACCTGTTCTCAATTATTTCTTCAATCGTAGAATCAAAACAAATCCGTGTCTCTCAAAAGCCAATTCTCATTCTTTGTTTTATATTTTAAATCTAAAATTGATTTATGTATTCAAAGAAGAGAGGGTTGAATGATAGAAAGAAAAACGAGTGATGAGAATCATTTTTTTCTTCTGAGTGTGGCAAGTTGTAATTTAATCTATAATTTGGACCAAACACGCACGCAAGGAATTTCCCGAGCCATCAAATCAGAGGCAAACTTACACAGCAATCAAATTCTTAATCACGAAAATTACCTTTTTAATCACGCTTTTCCCCGAGTTCAATGCTCCTACTCCACCACCAACTCACGTACCAACTACCTTTTCCTTCCACGCCTCAAACTGCTTACTTCATATTCTCCACTTTAGTTCATCAAGAAATTAACCCACATAACTACCTGAACCAGCAAAAGCACCACCTTCGTAATCACAAAAGGATTGGATTTTTCATGGGGGGGCAACAGAAGAAGGACAGTCAAACTCAGAGAAGAAAAAACGAAATTATGGGTTTCTCAGTTTCTCTCAAGCCTTCGGGGTTTGACCTCATGCAGAACTGTGATCTTCCTCCACCTTCCAAGTTTTTCATGGGTCCAGATAAAAGTGTGATATTGTCCATGAATAGGGTGTATGACATTGCAGGCAAAGGAGAAGAGGAAGATAGCAAACACTCTGGTGCTAACAGGACGGAAAATGGCGATGATGAAAGGAATAAAATGGAACTTCTGAAGGCGCTGCAAGCATCTCAGACACGGGCCAGAGAGGCAGAAAAGAAAGCTGCACTTCTGCAAAAAGAAAGGGAGTGTCTTAAAAATGTTCTGTTGGGGGAGGCCATGCACTTGTTTGCATATCGCCAACAGGTGAGATTGCTTGAGCTTCAAATTTTGCACCTGCAACAATCCCTTTGGCTGCATCAACAACCAGAGAGTGATGAATATGAAGAAGAAACTACCAGTGTTGCATGGGTTCTGGCTTTGGTTTTTTCGCTGGGAATTGGAGTCACCACTGCCCTTTCTTGGAGATACTATCTGTAAAAATACCATCTGCTGCCATTTGGATCTGCACATTCAATTTTTGCTTTATAATTATTAATACACAAATATATTATATAACTTTGTAACCAATAAATTATATCATTTCGTGCAAATCGAGTTGTAATCAATTCTCTATTTCCGCTAATTTAATATATGAATACAGTTGCAGCAGCCTTATTGAACTGTTTTGAAAAAACAAATAAGCATACATGGCAGAAAAGTCACAAGCAACATACACTATGCAACTTATATTAGATATACAGGTGAAGAAGCAAAACAGTTACGATATATATATATATAATAGTTTAAGAAAACTGTACATTTTGCTAATTCCATATACAGTGTTATATACCGCTACGCTAAATTTACATATCTCGGAAAAATAGTGGACAAATGGCTATTATATGATGGTCTTGTGAACATTTCTCAGATGGCTATAGCATTCATCACTAGCGCTGAAGAACTCTAAGCAAACCCAGCACACATGTTTTCCACACTTGCACTCAACATGGTTGCACCCATCCACCTTCTCAATTACATATCCACACGCCAAACAACTCTTAACTTCGTCTTTCCCTCTGCACCACTGTATCAGAGATGAATCCGGATCTTCCTTGAACTCCTTATATCTCTCGCATGAAAGGTAAGGATGATACTCTAAGTGGCACCTGGTACATGTCTCTGAATAACAAGCCCCACAAACAAATGGCTCACCAGCAGTTCCAGGATCTGCAACTCGATAAATTGAGGGGCAGTCTGGAGATGGGCAAAACCTGTAAGTTCCCCCACTCGTAGTCACAAAAGCTCCCAAAGAAGCCCTGAAAAGATCCTCCAACTTATCACCAACTAAGAGAGATCTCAGATCCGTAAGCAGGATGATATCTCCACAGTCCTTGTTAGTACAACATATTGGGAAGGTGCCTTGGTTTCTAATAGCAGATTCACATTGTTCCACCAGACACAACCGGCAGAACACATGACCACAGCCTTCAAGCCGGTATGCATCCTCAACCTCGCACAAGCAAATCGGGCAATTAGGACCATCATTATCAAATGTCCCAACCAAATGATGGCTTGAACGAGCAATCTCAAAAATTATTTCCTCTACCCTGGGTTTCAACTCCTTCCTACCATTAAGACTGATTACGTGGCGATTTATGTTGAGCATAAGATCTACCCCAGGTACCCTTTCTTTCAGTCCACGGAGATCTGGCCCAAAATTCTTAATCATTTGCTTCATTAAATCAGGAGGTAAATCCCTTCCTCTCAGATGGATCTTTAACTGCTTTTCTTCATGGAGAGAAAGGAGGGATTGAATCAACTTGTCATGAGCCAAGGCAACCTTGTTTGGGGAACCAAACACACGTAAATTCAAGTTGTGCCTGTCAAAAAGAATGTAGGTTCCTGTCTCTTGCTGCAATGAGTTTTTAATATTAAAGCCATCCTTGGACATCAGGAGCTGGAGAACTGCAGGGGTGAGGCTGTCATGCTCAACAGTTTTCCCTCTCAATAGTTCCTCCAGAGGTCTTCTAACTTCTGCCACTGTCTTTGTTGCGTTCGCAGTTATCTTCACTCGGTGGGAACCATTAACTGTCCTGTCCAGGTTGCATTCAACACCTTAATCAAGAAAACCAATGATTGTCAGATGTCATTATGTAATAAGAAAACATTTGAAATTGTTCAATTGAAATTATCTCAATATAACTATGTAGCTCCCAACAAATATGAACGTCCCCATTCCTCAAAAAATCCTTCAATGTTTTCAACAGAATAATAAAAAGTGTTAGTCCATTATTTTGTTAAGACTTGAAAAGGGATGATCAAGGGAGAAATCAGATTTGAGAGATGAATGAACTACTGCAAAACATTTAAAAGAAAAGAGATCCAATAATGAAATTTCAACAATATTTTCTTCCATTTTTCCTTCCTAAACTCATTCTTTAGTCCATTTTTGGAAGAAGGGGGTTTAAAGTAACTATACATGCTGCTAATGCTAAACTGACTACAAGAATTATAATAGTTCTACTTTTCCACTGAGGTATGCTACACATGAATCCCACAACTAAAGTGATTAAAAAAATAATTATTAAACTAGACATAGACTTCGAAAGAATCAACAATATTTTTCAAAAAAAAAATATTCCGTAGCAGTTATGCAAGATTTGTGAGTAAAAAAAATGCTTATCATTAGAAAACTGAATTATAACTTACAAAGCATCCAGAGCAGAGAAAAAAAAATGGTCTAGTACCTTTTAAATTCCTGAACCTTGCAAGTACTCCATCCAGTTGTTCCCTAATCACACGAAACACTGGTATAGGAAATATCAAGGAGCTATGAAACAACCGCTGGCACTTTATCTTTTGCCATGGTAGACATCCAGGTAACACCTTTCCTTCAATCTGCTCCAAAGCTTTTGCTGCTTCTAAATGCAATCTTCCATCGAAACTGATTAGAGCTCTCATAAAGGCATCCTTAGGCTCAGGTACAAACACCTGAACTCGGCAAGAACTAATGTGAGGGTTCCTTTTGGGCAAAGAGGGGTAAATTTCTTTTAGGAGTGCCTCTTCCAAAGCACTGCATGGAGGATTTTCAACAGCATCCCCTCTCACCAAGAAAAAATCCAAAATCCTTCTACTTGTAGCAGTTCTTAGCACATCCAGTATTTCAGCTTCCGAGAGGTCTTTGCCAAGCCCATTTATAGTAACACTGTCCATACTCTTTTTTCCAACTTCACATCGAACATACCTTCCCCCTATTGCAAGGTTGTAGAAATCTCTCAATATATGGTTGACATCTTTTATATCACATTTAACTACGGCAAATCCCCTGCTAGACCTACGAGGCCAAGAAACTTTTGCTTTAACAGCAGGGAACGAAAACATTTTATCCCCTCCCAACTGCGAAGGTAAAATTTTCAAGGAGGAGCCACAAAACTCATGTCCATCTAGTTCAGTAGCTCTTTCGACAAAATCAGGGGACCTAAACAATATCCTGCCCCACTTATCCTTATCTTCATCTTTCATATTGCCTGAAAATTTGTACACGGCACAGATACTACCAGAGGTATTCTTCTCTAAAAACATTAAGAGCTCTTTGTCATCAATTGCATTTATGTTGGCATGACACACATCAATACTCAAGGAACGTTTCTCAAGTTCCAAATGTTTGATCTCAGCACCAGACCCAAACAAAGCTATAGGTGGAGAAAGACCAGACCCATGATACAAACACTTATCCATGCATTCAGCGCGTTGCAACTTTCTCTCATATTCTAGAGCACCATTAACCAACACAAGGGCTGCATCCATATCATTTGAAGTGGCAAATAAGTGGATTGCATTCTGGTCAACATTCACTTCAATGTAGATACGTTCATCCATACAAGCTTTCCTTATACGTGAAATAAGTGCAAGCAAATTACAGTTGGCTTTTCCACAAAATCTCTTGAGAAGAATACAGCCAAGACCACACAAGGTCTTCATTTGCAACTTCCGCTCCACCATTTTAGATACATCAAACAAGGGAGCAGGGCGAAGGTCATATAATGATTGAAAGTCAAATGTGCTCACACAGACCAAATATTGATTAGAGACAGAAAGAAGCTCACCAAAAACCACCCAACTTGGTTTCTGAGCAAAAACAAGCAATGAACAAGATGGATGTAGTTGAACATGTTGCCCAGTTTGTGCCACTTCATAACCAAGTTGATTGCAGCCAGAGTACATCGCTACATTCTCGGCAAGTGAGGACAGTATGACCCTCTTCAAATTCTTATCATAACTAGAGGGCATACATGGATCCCAGCGCCAACAACTCGGAGTAACAAGGTCGTGTTCACGTTCCAGGCAACTTTCTAACTCCAAAACTGTGTCTTGGCACCTCCTCATAGATTTGGCATTGATGCTGTTTTCCCAACACCATTTGTTCCTCCTTTCCAAAGGCAAAGCTTCCCATTCCTTGTACACAGAGAGAAGAGTAAAGAGGTCCCCATCACAATGGCAAAATTGCACTTTAAGACAATCAGATCTTTGTTTATCAAATTCACTGCCAACTCTGCAAAATATGGTACTGGCGTTGGCCATCACAGCAGCAAGAACAATACCTTCCCTACCCAAACCATCTTTGAAACAGCCAAGAATAAGTTTACCCAGCCTGGGTTCAATTCCAATTTTTACCAGGCACCAACCCTCCGGCGTTAAATTGTGAACATCATTTTTCTTCTCAATTGCTCGTAACTGAATTAGATTCCTGATTGCCATATCAATCGAGCTAGAACTTGGAGCATCCACAAAATCAAAATCCTGCACATTCGTCACTCCTAAAGCTAGGATCCTCAAAACGGCTACACCAAGATGAACTCGCCGAATCTCTGGCTCTTGATTTAGGTCCATTGATTGATAATCAGTTTCTGAATACAGTCTATAGCACACACCAGGCTCAGTCCTCCCAGCACGACCAGCCCGTTGATCAGCAGAGCTCTGACTAATCCAGCAAACCTTAAGTACATTCATCCCACTGCCAGGATCATATCTGCAGTCTTTAAATAAACCAGAATCAATCACATACTTAACACCAGGAATTGTCAGTGATGTCTCCGCAAGATTTGTTGAAAATATCACTTTTCTCTTTCCAGGGTAGTTTTGAAAAACACGAAATTGCTCTTCAGATGAAAGTTTTCCATGCAATGGCAGGGCAACTGCAGAAGGTATTTGAAACTTTTCACAGGCATATTCCACTTCTATCTGAGAGGTCAAAAAGGCAAGGATAGTTCCCTCTTTCTCTGTTTTATGAACCTCAGTTGCCTTTCTGACAACATCAGAAACATACGAGGCAACACCAACAGAACCAGAATGCCCAGCATGCTCAGAAGGAACATATTTGACATCCACTGGAAAACTTCTCCCAGTCACACGAAAAATTCCACAACAATAAAAGAAATCAGATAGCTGCTTTGCATCAGCTGTAGCAGACATAATGATAAGCCGCATCTCACCCCTTCTATAAAGTAAATTCTTCAACAAAGTCATCAGTAAATCTGTATTTAAGCTCCTCTCGTGAGCCTCGTCAATTATGATGCATGAGATCCCAGACAAATTGTTATCACGCATGTAGTGCTGCAATAAACAGTGATCTGTCGTGAATATTATCCTGGAATCAAACTCATGCAAGGATGAAAACATAGAACATTTGATTGATTGCCCTTCATAACATCCACTGCTTTCTTCCTGGACCCTTTGAGCCACTGATCTGGCAGCAATCTTGCGAGGTTGGGTGCATACAATGGATTCATCAGCACCAATGCCAGAATCAGCAAGAAACTGAACTAACTGTGTACTCTTTCCAGAACCAGTCTCTCCTATTAACACCATTATCTGTATAAACATACTAATATACTAATTAGAATAACATCCAAAAAAGAAGATATATAAATTCAAAATAGAATCGCAATTTCTAGAATCCACTGGCAATAGAAGTCAAAAATACACAAGCGTAAGAGGAGTGTTAGATTTAATCCTAAAATGTTAGATTTAATCCTAAAACCAACTGGCATTAACAGATTTTTTCCAACTAGTACATAAACCACAACCCAATGATTGAAGTAGGTAACATGAGACTTTCTAACACTCACATACATATATTCCTGCCAAACAAGGCAACACACTAAAATACTAATTGACATCAAATTAAGTTGTTAGACAGGGAACATAAACACGGTGTAGAACCTAATACAATGTCCATGAATTTCATCTAAAATCAAAATATCAAAAAACAGTTTGCGACAACCGCATTGGCAATTCAAGACATTGTTTAAATAAAACCAATTGCATTAAATTATTCCTCATTTCACCACAATTTCCCACGCTACAACCGTATTGGCAATTCAAGACATTGTTTATATAAAACTGATTGCTTTAAATTATTCCTTATATACAGGCATGTAAACAGCCTCCTACCAATTTAAACTATACAACAATAAAGGGAAAATAAAGTCACAGATATAAATTATGTATCCCTGTCAATGATCATAGTTTAAAGAATAATTGAAATTGCAACAGAGAGATATACCTGCTGATAATGTATTTCCCGAAGAATATCTGTCCGGTAAGTATAAATGGGCAATCCATCCTCCAGTCTTCGACACTCCCTTCTGATCAGACAGTGAATGCGATTCCAATCAAAACATCCATCAAACTTGAACACATTCACACTCCCACCATCCTCCTCGTCATCACCCTCCGCCAGATACTTCAGTATACAATCCATCGCAGATTCGAACTCCTTCAACCTCCTCTCAACCTGGTTTTTCTCAACATTGAGTCCTTTCTTCTGCTCAATATAGTGACTACTCAAGTCAATATGCAAGCCATTCCGAAGCAAAGTTGAAACCCTCGCAATCTCCTTCGACAACCGTTCACTCTCCTCCACCCACCGCTTAACCTCTCTCCCCTCCATCACCCTCTGCACGTGCCTCGTGAACAACACTCGAAGGCGGCCATCGAGATCGCCCGTGACCGCAACGTTGGAGTCCAGCGCCGGCGTGTAACCGTGTTTCTCCAAAAGCAGCGACTCCCAGAACCAAGCGGCCGCGTCACACGCCTCCTCCCAGTTCCGGTAACTGAGCGCGGCGGCGACGTCGTCTCCGGGGTAGAAAGTGAACGACTGAGGCTTGTGCTCACATTCATTGATCAGAGCCTCCACCTCGTCGCGGCTAGGAGGGCGAAGGCTGAAGCGGAGCTCCACCTTGAAATAAGGCTCCGGAGGTCGGTGGAGGCGGACGGGATGTGGATAAAAGCGTGGTCTCGATTGGTGGAAGGGACGGTGGAAGATTGGGCGGGGAGTGGAACAGCCATGCGGTGGTGCGTCAGAATGAGCATCACAGCGACGATAAGTGGGGCTAGGGTACGAAGTTTTCTTCATGAGGAAGCAATAGCGATGAAACTGAAATTGAAATTGAAATTGAAATATGAAATATGAAACCCTAATCGATTGAAAGCGAAGTGAGAGAGAACGGTGCTTTATAACAACGGCGGAGTGTGTGGTCTTTGTCTTGTCAAAGACTCTTCGCGCTTTCTTTCAGTCACTGAGTCTCTCTGACTCCATTTTGCTTCAGTTTCTGTTTCTTTTCTTTTTCCTTTTCTTCCTTTTTTATACCGGAATTTTAACTAGGAACAAATAATCATAATATCTGATTATTTAATTTAACCAAAGTTTTTTTTTTTAAAATATCTTTTATCTTTTATAAGATTTAAAATTATTTTAAAATAAATAATATTAGTAACAAAAATTATATAAAAAAAAATAAGAATGATTAAAGGATAGTTCTTTTAATTTTAAAATTTAAATAGTTTACTGTTACACAATCATGAATACATTGTCCTTATTTAACAAAAATCACCTAGTCAAGTTATATTCCGAATATTAAGTAATATAATCTAATTTCTTTAAACTTTATATTTTTTTATCCCATTTTAAGTGTTATAAATAGATATTTTTATTATTTTTTATGAGTAAACATGTTTGTTATTTTTTTATTCTCTAAACTTGTCTGTTGATATTTAAATTCTTACTTTATTCTTAATAAATTAATATATCATTTTCTGGGTGTGTACATAAAAAGATATTATCTTTTCGCATGAGAATCCAGTGATTAATTTCATAAAATATTGTATAAAATATAACTGTATTATTTAAATTTAAATATATTTTATTTATTTTATTAAATATATATTGTAATCCAAAATTCAAATATATTTTTTCATGTGGAAAGTTTAAGCTGTATGTATGTCTCATGAATTCTTAAGAATTTATAACGTTAGAAACTACATTAAAAACACATTTTTCCTATATTTAAAAAAAATCAATAATATTACTATGTAAAATTTGATAGTGATATATTCCATTTACTTAAAATTCTGCCAAATTATTGAATTGTTATATAATATAATCATGAATCATATATTTTAAGAGATAAAATAAGAAAACGTATAAATTGTTTGGATTTTACTACCATAAATAAAAAATATATATTAAATAAGAAAATATAAAATTCTTTAGGTATTCTACTCACTAAATTATATATTATATATGGTCATTTTATTTTAAATTATGTATGAATATATAAAAATTAAAAAATTATACACATCATTTAAAATTTTACTTATTACTTTTTAAAAACATGTTTAAAAAAATAACATATAAATTCCTTTACAATTGAAACTACTGATAAAAACTATATTTATATGTGTAATTATATTTTAAACTTACAAAAATAAGATATAAGATTATTTTTAATTATAAAATTGATTTGAAATAGTATTGAAATTCATTTTTGAATATGACATATACACGTATATATATATATATATATATAGAGAGAGAGAGAGAGAGAGAGAAACAATAGTTCCAAAACATTTTTTAAGATCAAAATTGGAGAGAAGCAGTTTAAAACAGTTGAGAGAAAAAAACTAGTTCGAGACATTGTATCAAGTGTACATTTAGAGGGGAAAAAATATAAAATATTGAAAAATATATAAATATGACAATATAGAGAATAAAATTTGTATTTGTCTAAATTATATATTTTAATCTATAACATAGTGCATTTGAAGAAACCTAAGAAGAAGGTTCAAATTTATGTTTTCTAGGTTTCTCACACTTTTCTTTTTTCGGTGGAATTTAGGGGTGGATGTGTCATTTTGCTTTATTTTATCTAATAATAATACTAACCCTTTTCTCTTTAGTGTAAATAATATTCCAACCTTCAACTAAGGATAAATTTAATATAATATACATAGAGTAAACAACTATGAATATATATAAAAAAAAAAGGTAAGTTTCAACTTTATCGAATCATTGATATTTCTTCATAACAATGGAAGGACACTAATCTAAAAATATTATATGGTATCACATCATGTAATATAATGTATTCACATTTATTACTTCTTAAAATATAGAAGATATTAAAGAGTCAAATTAGTACATTTAATATATGGTGTTACATCGTAATAAAATCTATATTTTTTAAATATTAAAATAATATAATTTATTTTTTTTATAAAAAAAAAACTTTGAAAGAAATTATGTAGAGATATAGAAAAAATATTTAGTATGAGATAATAATATTCACTTTAAATGTTTTATGTTGTGTTTGGATGAACTAATGGAGTGACAGCATGGATGGGCGAGTGAGAGGATTTGTGTTTACATACAGTAAACAAAATATATGCATTTTACTTTTCTCTCAAAGATTATCAGTGATGTACACATAAGATATATGTATTTTACCTTAATACCCTTAACATAACATTGCAACAGTGGATGCATGAAATAAGATTGGTCATGTTTGGAAGTGACGGTGCAGACAGGGAACAAAACATTTGCATTTTGTTTTTATCTCAAAGATTACCAATGATGTCCACATAGGATATATGTGTTTTACCTTAATGCCCTTAACATAACTTTGCAACAGCGGATGCATGAGACAAGATTGGTCATGTTTGGAGGTGATGGTGCAGATAGGGAACAAACTATATGCATTTTGTTTTTCTCTCAAAGATTACCAGTGATGTCCACATAGGATGTACATGTTTTTGTCTTAATGCCCTTAACATAACTCTGCAAAAATGAATGCATGAAATGAGGTTGGTCTATGATTGACACCACATATTATGAGGAATCTTTATACTGGTTTAAATTTTGTTCTTCAATTTCATTTATATGAGTGTTGGTATTGTAACTTTATTAGTTGCAAGTTTGACTTTGTTAAAGATTTTTTTGTTCTAACTAGTTTTTCTGCAAGATACATTTTTTTTCTTCCAAAAAAGTTTGTAAACAATTAAATTAAAGGTGTTTCTTTTCATCCCGTCAAATTTATTTACGAACCATCAATTAAATTACCAAAATATTTTATCTAATTCACCATTATTTCACAAAGCAATTTCCATAACATATATTACGAAAAAAATATTTTAGAAGCCACATCTTCAAATATATATAATATATTTCAGAAATTCTATTTAAAAAACGTTTTATTAGAAATATATTTCATGAATTCATATTCGAGAAAAATTCCAAAAAAATAATTCAAAATTTATTTTTAGAAAAGGTAAAATATTCTTTACAAAATTTATGGAGTGCAGATTTGTTTGGTGCAGAAACACCCTCCAATTAAGGCAATTTCTCCCTCCACCATATCAATTTCAGCATGCACCCAATCAGTTCTAGAAAATGACAAAAATACCCCTCCTAAATGACGAAAATAACCTTACACAAAAATGGGAAAAATTATTTTTGAAACTTTTATCTGAAATATTTAGGATTTCGATTTTCGGAACATATTTTTGAATTCTAAAATTTTTTATCCAGAATGTATTTTTAGTTTTGTGTTTAGAATTTTTTTTCCAGCATGTATTTTTATATTTCTCAATTATAATTATTATTTTGGATTTTTTAATTTGAAATAAGGGTAGTTTTGGAAATTTAAAAAATTGATATGGTGGAGGTTAAAATTGATATGGTGCAGGAGAGTAGTTTTAAAAATTTTAAAAATTGATATGGTGGAGGTTAAAATTGATATAGTGCAAGAAGAATTTGCCTCCAATTAAAAACGAAGTTATATGGAATTCATTAGGCCCAAATCTATCGACATATTGGCCCAATACCTACACGGGCCGAGTAAAACGAAAAATTTAAACAATGAAACTCTGTATAAATTTTTAAAAAATACCCATTATTAAAATATATACATGTTAGCAACATAAAAAAAATGCAAATGATAAGCTTAAAACTTGTAGAAAATGTTATTTCCAATTAAATTATTTTAGAGGTCAAATATGATAACGATTTAAAATTTGGAATTTAGGGTTTAGGATTTAAATCAATTGAAAAAGTAAAGTTTAAACATAGTTATGAAAAAAAAAAAAATTACAAATTATTCCTACCTCTACCATTTTGTTTGTTAAAGTATAATTATAAATATTCATTAAAATTATAACAAGTTCATAATTCATTAGAAAAAATGTGTGTACTTTATAAATTTAATTGATATTTTTTTGTTAATATTTAATTATAACTAGATGTTTGAGTCCTTCGTACTCTTTCTCCTTCTTTTATTCTCCACTTATGCCACTTGATAATATTTCTAGTAAGGGTTGTGAAATCTACTTTTTATTTTGTTTTTACAAATGTATAACACTTTATCAGTCTTCAGTTTTTTTGGCAAAGAAAATTAAATTATAAAGCTATATAATTAAATATATATCACATTAATTATAAGAATATTATCTTACTGATTTGCCTTATTACAACATCTTTAAAACTTATTTATATGTTAAATATTTGTATGATAAAACAGTTTTTCCATCCAATTTTAAATTTAGTTTTATTTCATCTTTCTTTAAATTAGGACAACCTTTATAAATAAAAATACATTAAAAAAACTCCAGAGTTTTTTCGTTTTTAATAATGAATATATTATTTTACAAGATAAAAATAAATTAAGAAAATTATATTTTTAAAATTTAAGTGAAAATCATAATGAAAATAAAATAAAATAAAGATATATAATGTTTATTCTTCTTATGAGAGTTTGACAAGTTCTCAGAAAATTGAAAGGAAACAGAAGATAAAAGATTGTATAAACTAATTCATACATTTTGATTTACTTCAATAATATATATAATAAAATTATAATTACTTAAAATTATAAAATAAAAATATTAACAATTATATAAACTGACAATTAATGCAATAATAATAAATAATTTAAAAGTAATAAAATATGAATTAATAACTAATAATTTAAACATCGATATAATATCGTTTTGTTTTTAATGTAGGTATCCGTAACGATTTTGTTCCTAAAAACACCTTTATAAAAAAAAAAAAAATTATATATATATATATATAAAAAGTGTTTTTTAACTTGATAACAATGTAAAACTATATTTACCATATAAAAATACAGTACATAGAGTTTATGGAGAGATTAGAAAAAGAGAAGAAAAGAGAAAGGGTTATGCGCTGTCAGACAAAGTTTGACTCATTTCTGCATATGTTGCTTTCGCATTTGTTTTTTCTCTCCATTTTTTCTTTGCTCACCCAACCAAAAAACAAAAACCTTTCTCTCTTTACTATTTTTCAAACCATTGCATTAAACACCTAATCAAATCACTTCCACCATGTTTGTGCTTTGCTTTGCTCATGTAGTAACTTTATAAGTGTAATAAAAGAAACATCTATTCTATTAAATATTTTATATAAATTATAAATAAAATAAAAATATTTTATAATATATAAGTAAATTTTGATGGAATTTTATTTGTAATATTGGATTTGTGGTAACTGTCCGTCTATATAAAAAATTGAGACTCGTATAGTCATAAATTTCTCATTTGTACTTTTTTGTCTTGGTATTTTTTGGTTGAAAATTGTGACTTATGTAAATTTGATGTTCATATGTGTTTTAATCAAAGCAAATAAATGTTTTCTAATAATATTCACAATAATTTTTATATTTAAAAATATTTTCAACCTACCATTCTCATATTTTTATGTGGTTTTCAATAATAATTTTAATTTTTCTTGCCATGTATAGTTTTTTTTTTGTAAATTCTTGTACTTGCGAAATGAAGGAACCGTTAAATGTATTTTTTTAATCAAGGGTATTAAGTATATTTACTTGTGAGAGAAAATTTTATATATGAAAAAATCTATATAAAATTAAATTGTTGAGATTTTCTTAAAAAGATTATACGAGAACATTTCGCATTAATAAATCTAGAATCAATTTATAAAAAAAAGTTATTTCATCACTTTCAATCCAAGAATGTCTTTTCAAAATTTATATTATATTTTTTAAATCTTGTGTTTTGTGGATGAGTTGAATATTTGATAAAACTCAACAAATAGATTGGATTAAAAAAATCAACATACATCGTTGTTTATTTATTTTAAAAATACATTTTTATTTCACTGTTTCTTTTACTTGTCTGTACAAGTGAAAAACATAAGCATTTCTTCTTTTTTAGTTCTATCACTTCAAAATAGTATAATTTTTTTTTTTATATTCCATTCATCACCCAAATAGTGTTCCTAAATAGTAGTGATAAGTTTTTTAAAATAATGAGATTTGTAGAGATTAAAACTTAGAAAAAAATTAACTATGCCATGTGAGCTACAACATGGGGTTAATTATATATTGTTTATGTATTAATAATAAGTACAATGATAAGCACCTGAACGTGATGTTTTTGTCTGCATTACTTCTTCCATGCATCTACTTATGATGCTAGTTATCATATTGTCTCTTTTATTTTTTAACACAAAAAATGCTTGCAAGAATGTTCGTTTACTCATTAGAAATAAATGCCCTGTTTCCAGTAATATCTCACAGCATAGACATTTAAATTTTAAAGTATTGTTCCTTCTTTTACCATAAAAAAATATTAATTTAAATTATTTTTTTAAGATAATACGTTCCTTTATGTTTAAATTAGTGTTGAAACTTATAAATTATGAATAAATACTTCATGTTCAAAAAAAGTGATATCTATAAATGAGAGTTAGCTACCAGAAAACCTCCATGAAAAGGAGATTTGTGGATATAGTGTTTCAGTCCTAAGTACCTTTTGTCTGGCGTAAAATAATTTTTTTTATTGCATAAAGTTTTTTTTTCACAGTAATAAAAAGGTAACATTAAAAAATTTCTCTTTCATTAAAAAAAATTTGAAAAAAATGGTTGATTTATTTGTGGATTTTAATTATTTGTAATTAAAACATTGTCCACGTAAGAATTGATTTTAGAGAAAATACAAAATTGTTGAAACATGGAAATTGTTTCAATTGAAAATACAATTTTAATTGTGTAATTGTAAAAGATTGTTTCTAATAACATGTAAAAACTCATTTTGGAAATTGTGAAAACATGAAATATTGTCTGGAAATTTATTTATTTCAATTAAAATAAATATAACTCATGATATTGGTTTGGATATTTTGTACTAATGGTAATTTAAAAATATAAATATAATCAATTATGGAAGATGAACAATTGATTACCTAAATAACATGCATAAGCGATTATGGAATGGTGATAATTGATTATTTATGTAAAAATAAAACACATAATCGAGTATGTATCATTTTGAACTGAAGTCATGATTGATTATGTCACGTTATACACTAACATAATCGGTTATCTAGTTGAGATAATCGATTACGTTTGTTGGCACACCACTTTTATTTTTTTCAATATTAAACTTTATTTTCATGCATGAAAACGAATAAACCAACATCAACTCACCAGCAAACCACAACTTAATCATTAAGAAGCAGTCACCAAACCACCACTCTTAACACCACAATGCACATAAAACCAAAAGCAAACAACTCGTACTATTTCTATCAACCAGTTCGTAAACCAAACACAACTCAACCAACACCATCTCACAACACATAACCTTAAGCTCAAGGCATAGAAGTGAACAACAAAGTGTGACGTTATACATTAGCTAAATCTCCATCGTTCACACATGAAGTGTAAGAACTCTATTAAAAGGCTAACTACATAAATAGTTTAACCACCATTTTAAACACATTTAATAATTACAAAAAATAAAAGGAAAAATTGGCTTACCTTCAAAGTTTAAGTATATAACATAGTTGATTAAACCAGGTTGACTTAACTTTAATTTTTATTTTATTTCTAACGTAAAATGTCTTAAGCTGTATTTTTACAATTAAAACTACTAATTTATATAAAAATAAGATAAAAAAATTAATCCAGCAGATTTGAACAAAAAATTATAAATTTTAGTCTATTCTTTTGTTTTTAATATAAAGGAATTAAAAAGAGGTGGGATTGTAGAAAAGTATTTTTTTAATGAACCAAATATGATAAACAATTATTCCAAATTACATTTGAATTATTTATAAAGTGTGGAAGCTAGACAACTAATCTCCTTGCCATTGCTTGTGGCTAGTGGTTATGCTCTTGGTTTGTTAACATTCTCCAGGGTTCATTATCCAATTAAAATTCTGATAGTTCCTCTAACAATTATGAGTTTAAAAACAAATGAAAAAAATATTGAATAAAACAAGAGTTTTAAAATAAATATACTCACTATATATTCCTATTACATTATCTTTTAAGAAAAAATTGTTTTCACTTTTAATTTAAGATATGAAAATTTATTTGATATGGACTTTTTAGTACAAACGTGAACATAATATATTTTTTGTTGGCTTAAAACAAGTTAAATATATTGATTAGTAGTAAGATACCACTAGTTAACTTAGAAAAAAATAAAATCTATTATGTCTAGAAACAACATCAATAATAATAATATAAATAAATAATAATTTTATTCATAAGGAGTAGATCTTAGCCATTCATGCATATTTTATTTCATTGAATTGGAGTTTTTTAATACTGAATGTAAGAAGCTAAGACTAATTATACACATTTCAGATAAGATTTTTTTTTAGGGTTTCAACCACACAGATTTGTGATATATGTCTTTTTACTTAAATATAAAATATTGTATGAGAAAGAAATTTTAATAAGTAAATATCACCCTCAGAATAATTTAAATATTTTTTCTGGCAGGAGCGTGATAGGCTCACGAAACCCAAATCTTGGGTCAGCTAAACTCATTGAGCCGAGCCGAGCCGAATAGGAATGCAAAAATATTACAACTAATTAAGTATTAATTAATTAATAATTGTTGTTATTAGGATCTAAGCTGAAGAAATATCACCGTCACTAAACGGTCGAAAGAATACCGGAAGCGCAACGGGCTACAACCGGTGATGGAAAGTTGCATTTGGATTGAATTTGGGTTCATTTTCATTTGAAAGCTAACCGCAGTAGCAATCCACCTAACCCCAGTCAGATTCTATCTCCAGTTGGGTTTATATAAAGGGAGTGCAATTCAGAAACTCTACCGGCTCGTGAAAACACTTCACCATTCTCACTCTTCATCACTCTGTAGTTTGTTTCTGTTCATCTTTGATGAACCAACTCTTCTTTCTTTCTCTCAGTTTCTGTGTAATTTAACCATGCGAAATGAGGCACTGGAGAAACAGTTTATAGCATCTTTGTTTGTTTTTTTCTTTAATTCTGAGAAGAAATATTGTCTGTGTGGTTGTTTTGTTTTTGCTGTATGAAAAATTTGATGGGTAAAGAGGGAGAGGAAGTGGTGAGAAAGCAAGAAAAAAGGGGTGTTGATGGAGATAAGTGGTACTTGTATAGCTGCTTGCAAGATTGTAAATACTGGTGCTGTTTAATACACGATAGTTCTTTTTCCATGGTTCCTTTCGAGTGAAAATTGAACCTTGTCTTCTCCGCTTTCTTTTGAGATCTTAAAGACATTGACCACCACCAATAAAGTGGATCAAAAAACTTTCTTTCTTCTTTTAATAAGATCCTCTGTTTCGTTCCCATGAAGAGACTTAGCAGCAACAGCTCAGATTCTTCTTCCACTCCCCTCATCACAATTTGTCCAACCCCAGGTGCTAATTCATCCCCACTTGCTTTTAAATTCAGACACAGATCCAAGATCCTTGTTTTATTTATGTGGGTTTTGTTAATGATTGTTATATTTATGTGGGTGTTGCAATGATGCAGAGGAACAGAGTACGAGAAACTGCCAGCAGCACGTGTATGGTAGGGAGTTCCAATCGATGATGCTCGAGGGACTTGACGAGGAAGGTTGTGTTGAAGAAGTGGGGCATCAATCTGAGAAGAAACGCAGACTGAGTGTAGATCAAGTGAAGGCTTTGGAGAAGAACTTCGAGGTTGAAAACAAGCTTGAACCCGAGAGGAAGGTCAAACTTGCCCAAGAACTTGGGTTGCAACCTAGACAAGTAGCAGTTTGGTTCCAGAACCGTCGAGCAAGGTGGAAAACCAAACAATTGGAGAGAGATTACGGTGTTCTCAAAGCCAATTTCGATGCTCTCAAGCTCAACTACGACACCCTCAATCACGACAACGAAGCCTTACGGAAGCAGGTACTGTGCAATAATAATACTGGATTTTGGATCTATCTAAAACACCTTTAGGTAATTAACTTTGAGCCACAAAATAAAAGTGCATGTTGAATTTTACTTTTTTACTATCTTTGATCCATAAAATAAAAGCAGTTGAATTTTTTCACTCATTATCAAGGTTGACCCATTTAGTCAAGATTTACCCACAAAGGTTCTGGTCGAATTTTCTGCAAACTTTGTTATAAATCCTTGCTAGTGATTGTAGTTTCTTTTAAGCACACTTTTCTATCAATAGATTTAGAAGTTTCTATGAGCAAAAGTTAAAGTTAGTGTGGAGAATTTATCTTTCTATTAGTGGTAAATTAATTTTTAGCTGATTTTTTTTTTTTCTTGTTTTTCTCTAATAAAAGCTCATGGAATACCCTTAATCTAGTTTCTGTGAAAGTTACTTGGGAATGTTTTTGTTTGTGAATATTGAACTGAACAGAGAGTGTTTGCAGATAAAGGAGCTTAAACTGAGGTTGGAAGAAGGGGTTTCAGTGAAGGAGGAGATAATGATGCCTGACTCGGAAGACAAAACGACGATGGAACAGAGCAAGAGCGAACCTAGTTGGGAATCCGAGGAACAGTTGAACTACGAGTGTTTCAACAACAACGATTGTTTCGGAGGCGCTTCGCTGTTCCCAGTGGACTTCAAAGACGGTTCTTCCGACAGCGATTCGAGCGCAATCTTGAACGAGGAGAACAACAACAAGTGCAGCCCCATAACCGAAGATCTGTTGCTGTCACCGAAATCTTCCTCGATGAACTGTTTGCAGTTCCAGAAAGCGTATCAGACGCAGTACGTGGTGAAGATGGAGGAGCACAATTTCTTGAGCGCGGACGAGGCCTGCAATTTCTTTTCGGATGAACAGGCTCCAACGTTGCAGTGGTGGAGCTGAGGAAAAGAGAAGAAAAATGGAAAATTTTGTTTGATATTGAAGGGTTGTGTTGTTGTAGATGCTGCTGCTGCATGGGGTGGGGTGGGAGGTAACATGAATAATTCAATCCCGAAGAACACCATGCTGTAAAAAAATTTCATTTCAAGTATACAATAATAACGGTGCAAACCTTTTACCAAAGACAAAACCAAATAAAATAAAAAAACTAAACAAGAAGTAGATTATATATATGAATTCTGTGCTTCAAAATGTGCCAAACTGAAAATACATTCCATATCTTAACAAGGCATATGAAAACAATAACAATGATGAAAAATTAAAAACAAAACGGTTCTCTTAAACGGGTTCGAATGAAGAAAACAATTTTCTTTCTTTCATGATCGTAAAGTTTACTCTTCCTTCCTTCTAATGGTTCTTAAAGGGAGTTAGAATTAAGAAAGTAATTTTTTTCTTTTTTTTTAGTCGGTCTATTTTTCTCCTTTGCATAATCTTATTTTTACTATACATTCGTCATTGTGTCTACTGAGATTTGAGTCTCAGATTTGTCCTATTTTATTCGTTACTGTCAGGGCTGAAAAGAAGGTTCGTTTGTGTGTGAAACTGTTTGATTTTGTTCGTGGGTGAATACTCATCTGTTTGACCTAAAATTTGTCACGTTTTATTCCAAATTCAGTGGAGACTCTTGGGTGGAATTTCAGGAAAAAACAATTCTAGGAGAATTTTTCAGAAATTTTGTGCAAACCAAACAATTTCATTTTGGGTCCGTATTGCGCTGAAAAAAAATTCACACAAACATTTTTGTATTTTTACTCTTTGTTTTCGTGAATTCCAAATTCATATCTGCAAAATGAACTTCGACTCAAATAAGATTTAAATATCCAACATTCGATATATTTAATATTTGCTTATTGTGTCTATTTATATGATTGTTATGAGTCATTTATTATTAGATTAGATAAACATTTTATATATTTAGTATTTGTTTATTGTGTCTATTTATATGATTGTTAGGAGTCATTTATTATTAGATTAGATTAAGTATGTATTAGTTAGTATTTCACATTGATTAGTCTTAGTAATCTATTTTGGGTTTTGGGTTTTGGGTGTGATGGTGTTGGTGGGTGGTTCGGATCCTATTGATAAAAGAACAAATAAAAAAAATTAAAGTTTTACTTTTATTATTTAAATATATATATATATATATATATATATATATATATATATATTTAAATAGTGCTTAGACTACAATCAGCTCTATCTCGTATTTTCTTTTAACAATAAAGAAGTGAGTTTATAAGATAGATTAATAAATATATTTTGGTTTTTGAAAATAGATTAAAAATACTTAATAAGAACATTGAATATAAAGATCCTATAATGTGGAAAGGATGTGTGGCTTGGGGCAATTCTCATTATTATGCCTGAATAGGATAAAACTTGTGTGAAAGACATGGCTTTGGTAGGTTTAGTATCAAATGCTAATTTTGATTTTTGACTTTATTCTTACATAATTCTCTGTTTTTTCCTCTCCTTAACTTTTTGTCTTCTCCTTTTCCATTAAACACGTAATTAATTTGTTTGTTTGAAAAAGAAAGGGTATTTATTTGTTTGAGAAGTGTTATTATTATTGTTGGGCTTGAAGTACTGAGTAAACTGTGTCTTTATGTGTACGAGGAGGAAGTATATTTGGTCCGTGACTCACCTGAACCTATTAACAAAGCACCAACTCAAATGTGTCTGCTCTTTGTTACAACAACAACTGCATTTCCACCCATTTTTTGTCTGCTTTACCCACTTTGGTACACAGAAGTCAGGTGGGGACACAGAGGTAATTCATTTTAATGGTAGAAAAAAAAAACTTCAATTTATTTTTCTATTAAATATTTTTAAAATATAGATTTCAAGGTATATTTACTTTAAACTATGTGACACTATATATCGATATCACACTATATATTGATCGTACTGAAACAATAGTTTTCAGTCGAGGATTAAGAAAAAGAGTTTACAATTCCCACAAATTACGTTTAATGTTTTGACATCAAGTTTAAGATCGGTGTTCCATCACAATTTTGTCTTTAATAGACATTTCGGTAAATTAAAAAAGAAATGTGTATTTAAATTATCATTAACTTCAACTCCTAAGTGATGTAATAGTATATATTTATCTTACCGGAACAATTTTCATTTATTTTTACTCTAGCAATCAACTAAACATTTATTTCATTTCCTTATTTATTTTTTAAAACTTTTTCTCTGCTTATTTTCTTTAAATCAAACATTAGCAAGAATAAAAAATAAAACAAAAATATAGTGAAAATAAAAAAAATTATAATAAATTATTTCTATACGTTGTAATTTTGTGTAATTAGATAATCACTTATCAGTATAGTTTTACTGTGACTTGCTACTATGCTGCGCTACATAATGGTTAATTATTTTTCTTCGTTGTTTATTCATTTGTTTAATTTAGTTATTTTAGGTTAACTTTCCAACTTTAAAAATGCAATTATCTATCAATTTATCAGCTAATTAACGCCATTAGTTTTTATAAATTATATTATTATACCTAAATTAAAACAGTTAATAGTTTTCAACAATTTTATTATTATTTAGACGAAAAATGATTATAAATACGAATATTTATACATGCTTGTCTTTTGTTGGTTTCTTTGGAATTTTGGAAAGAAATACACATGTGTGGTGATTTTCATCTTTTATTTTTCACTCTTCCCAAAATCATCTCATTTTGTGGCTCACCCATTCACTTCTACGTGCTTTTGTTTCATGTGAAAGAGAAATGTCATGAAGTGTAGAGAGAGAGAGAGAAAAAAAATAAAAATAAAGGTAGAGAGTGCTTGAGTGGAGTGTAAAATATCACTATTTTATATTTCTTCACGTACATGTCATAATATAGTAATAGATTATGTTGTGTTTTTGGTAACTATTTTAATATTTAAAACATCTCATAATTAATTAAGAGATGGGATTTTTTTTTTTTTGAAAGAGTAAAAAAATTGGTTAAAAATGAGAATGAAAATGAAAAACATTCCCTGATTCGTTCACGTACATCGATTATGAGATCTTTCACCAAATCCAATGGTAAAACGAAAAAGACAAAAGATGATTAAAGAGAAGGTGCCTTAAAAGAAGTGGCAGATGATTGGATCCGAATAATCGTGTCTCACGGGAGCCGCAGCTTTCTAGTGTCTCGTAACCTACATGTTACATAACTCACTTTTTCAACTTAACAACAATTTTTTCTTTTATTTAAGGCTTTTATTATAGAAATTATAGAAAATGATTTTTTCAATGTTTAGATCTGTACATTTAAGGGTCGGAAGACTTACAAACACCCTAATGATTATAGTTCACCGACACGATAAAAATAATTAAGTCTAACAAAAAGAATAAGTAGTTGTTAAAACTTTTAATTATGATTTAAAATTTTAATTTGGTTTAATAACAAATGGTTTATAGTAATCATATAAATAGTTACAAATTTTGAAAATAAGTTACGTTATTATTATGCATTAATTACATTAAACACCGAAATCTTACTTAAACACTAAAATATTTTTTACAGGTATCATCTGAGTTTGGAGTTTAGAAAGACGAATAATAGAAGCGCGAAAAGAAAGTTGTGAAACTATTTCCAAACAAAAGAAAGGTGATGTAAATCGATCGAGAAAAAAAACAATCGTTTTATTAATTCTAACCCGTTCAAAAACAAAATCAATAAAAACACAAAAATTATAAATGCTGAATAATATGAGAATTAAAAATATAGAATAAAATAGGATAATGTAAGGAATAAGTATTTATAAATCTTTTAAGTTCTTTTTAAGTTGTCATTTATTGTTTTATAAATAACCATAAATTAATAAAAAATTATTAAATAAATAATTTAATTCATAATTATCATTGATTCAGTTAAAGAATTCGACATTTGAATACCTTATAACGAGTAGGTACATAAAATATCTTATTTAAAGTATAATAAAATTAACAATATTTTTTTAAAAAAAATTCAGTGTCAGATCCAAAACCGATTTGAGCAGGCATATGAACGAGGACAAAGCTCATTCAGCATACACACATGAGGTGTTTTTTGAACTGTCTTAATACTTCTCCTGATAACGACTCTTCAAAATCAAAATCAATACCAGTTGAATTGGAATAGCACTCTTATACCAAAAAACTGAAAGCCCTGATTCAAGATTAACCAGACGGTCTAACGGTCTTTGAAAAAAAAAACGACATTCATATCATATTATAAGTTAAAAAAATAATTTCAATTAATGTTTATTGAGTCAGATTTAATCATTATGATATGATAAGTCCATTAAAACAATATAAATAAAACAGATATTCATAATAAATTGTAATGTCATTTTGAATTATAAATTTGATTATCTATATTATTATTCATATTTATCTCATCTAGAAGATTGAAATATGTTTATAAGTATCTTACTTTTTCAGAATTCAATAAAAATAGTTGAAATTGAAGAAAAAACAAGAATAGTTTGATAGGAGATATTCGAATAACCAATAAAAACAAACAGATGAATTCATATTTGCAATAGATTTTATTGACGGTGATATTTGTATTTCTTTTTCTGAATTTTTAAAATCTTTTTAATTTATTCGCTATTTTACTTTAAATTTTATGAATTGTAACTTTTTTATTGTTATTTTAATTTTGACAAAAATATCGCAATTATCGAAAAGATCACGTGTAGTGGTGCATTCCACCTCAAATTTACTTGCAAAGCAACAAAAACCACATTTTCCAACAAAAACTAGCAAAATGTAATAGTGCAACATAAATAAATCTGAATATCAAAAGTTGCAATTTCTTAACAAATTGAAAAGAAGTTGTGTATGTCATTTTTTAAAAATTGAATACAACAAAGAACTTCTGTTTTATATTTTAAGTTTTACAATTATGTTAAATTTGAACGACGAGGTATTAAAAAAGTTCATTTGAAGTAAAAAAAAGTGAATATTACTAATGATCTGGTTTGTGAAAAGCATTTGATCTTGCTTTTGTTGTTTGATCTTGTTTATTTGAAAAGGGGAAGTAGAAAAAACAAAGAAAAGATTTTATTGAGTTGAGTAGGAAAGCCCGCTAGCTTTCCTCTGAAATCCGTCGCAGAAATGCACATGCCACTTTGGTGATCCAGCGTAGGATAAGCCAAGTACATTCCCACTCATCATACACGTGTAGGGTGATGGGACCACTTCACAAGCTCCAAATATTCAAACGTGGTCCCTCCCACTCACCCCATCACAACCTCACTGACAAACACCACGTACAATTTTTACAAAATAATTAAAAAATAGAGTCTTAATTTAACAATAAATTATAAATCAGTATTTTTTAGTGTATAATTCTCCTAATAACATTTTTATGCAAACCCATATTTTTGAAAGTGTAGGCCGATCGAGGTGACCGAAATTAGGTTTTCTTCATCGAGCTGGCTGACACTTTCACGGACGATTTGGTCGATCAACACATCTAATTATTACCAGACGATTTGGTCAATCAACACATTTAATTATAAATGTTTAAATTAAGGTCAGTGAAACTAATTTATCATTAAAAATTAGGTAATGTAAAAATCGGACCCAATAAGTTAAGTCATTTTAAATAAGAAATATATATATGTCGTTATTACTGTACATACTCGAGTACCGAATACCCTCTTTACTGACTTGAGCGTCGAACTGCTTTCTACAGGTACCTCCTCCGTTAGGCATTCACCTGAAACTGAGAGTCGAAAGAGTAACGCGAAGATCAAAAGGATCACAGTAAAGTCTTAGTAAACTGCTCGAAAAAAAAGAAGACTTCACCTAAAACTGAGAGTCGAAAGAGTAGCGCGAAGATCAGAAGGATCACAATAAAACCTATAGTAAACTGCTCGAAAAAGAAAGAAGACGAAACTTTCAATAGTTTTCTAAGTCTTATCACTCTACCAAAAACAAAAATTAAGATTTTTAGAGAAATAATTATATTTTTGAAAAAAGGATGGTGGTCCCCACAATACGTGTGTGTGGGTCCTCTCTTGGATGGCGTATTGGTAGAGGCATGTGATATGGATCCCATCCCATCATCATCCCTTCTCTTGATGTGATATTGAAAGGGGTCAGCGTCACGTAGAAATTGGGACAAAACCCCACCACTCTGTTTGGACGCACGCACCACTTCTATGTGCCCACATACAAATATCTCCTCCTCAAGTACCAATTTTTCTGCATTCTCACACTGCAATTGCAAACTAAACCATTCATTTTTTTCTAACTGCCTTCTGTCACTGCAAATTCTACAATCTTTCTTCTTCCTTCCTTCTAATTTCTTACCTACTCACAACCATCAACAACGACAAATCAAATTACTACCTAACTAACCACACGAACTAAAGAACACACAATATGCATAATTCTTTCCCCTTTTCCTCTTTTCAGGTGCTTCACGTTGTTTCCTTCTTCAATTTTTAAATGTCCAATTGGTGGATCTTTTCTTTAATCCCACTTCTGCAAACCCTCTCCATTAACAATAATTAATTATCACCACTGCTTCTCTCACTTTTCCTCTTCATTTTGGGCTTTCCCGGGGGCAGGTTACGCCTGAGGTAGCATGCTTCACTTTCTTATTGCATTTCGTTGATTCGTGCATAACACTATATATTATATATTATGAATATTTGAACATCTGAATAAATTATAAATGATTATGATTTTAATATATCCAATATAGTTTCACACATTTAAAAATTTAAGTCAAAGATAATTTATATACTTTTTCTTATCCGCTGAATCGCCTTTTAAAAATAAAATAATAATAAAACACCGATTTTTAAATAAATAATATCTAAAATATGATGATTGATCTTACTTTTAAAAATAAAATAATAATAAAATATCAATTTTTAAATAAATAATATATCGAATATACTATCTCTCGAATTCAAAACAATAAGGTGAATTCAAAACAATAAGGTCACTGAATATCAACATTTTCTGTTACGTCAAATATAAAGTGATGTTATTTCCTGAAATTGAAGTGATACAACTCCAGTATCATTTTAAAAATTACATTCAATTATTCATTGAAACACTTTCCTATACTTCTAAAATATTGTTTAGAACACTAATAATCGGGTCCATCTCACGCTCATCTCCAATTTTTTTAACTACTTTTAAAATATTTTTTAGCCTCTATAAAAGGATATACATTGTACTCCCCTGCAAAACTCTCCTAATAATTATATTGTAATTGATATGATTTAAAATGGGCAATTTAAAATAATATGTAAGACTTTAGTGAGGAGAAATGATTGAAGATGTATGTGGATGCATGTGGGGGGTAGGGGTTGAGAATATTATAAGTTGGTTTTGATTAATTTATTGTATACACTTTGTGAGTAGCAGGATTGGTGAAGTATGAGAGACGATAAATAGATTATATACAATTGATGAAGGTACTATTGAAATAGGTAATGATGAGGAACTAGGTCGTAGGGGTTTCAGGCTAAGAAATAAGAAAATGATTGTCAAAACTTTTTTTTTCATTCCACCATATCCCTCTTTTTTATACATTTCCAGAGTTGATGCTCAATCATGAACAAGATCATGAGCGACCAAGAGAGGAGTGCGTGTGCACTTTGATTGTGCCATCTTAGGTCATGGCATGGTTAATCATTTATGTTCAATTTTCGATCCGTATCTACTAAAAATTAGAGTCTTTTATTATATATAAGTGGGTGCAAACTTCAACTTCATAAGCCGGTTTTATAAGGTTAAGTTAGACTTAAAGTCCACTTTATAATACTCATGTATATAATGAAGAAGTATAAGTTAAGAGATTTTAATTAATTAGTTTTAATCAATCATGATTAAAGGTGAGGAGGTTATAATTCAATTTATATATACACCTGATTATGTTCTAAAAAATATCACATTATCTAATATTATATAATCTAATCTAATAAATAACACATGAAGTATTCATTATATTTTATGTGTTTATACTGATTTGAGCGTTCGGAGTGTCATCGTAAGAGAAGTCTCTCGTTCCAAAAGGTTAAATCACTAGAACTTAAAAGAAGATCACTAAGGACTCATCCAGACACCGACCGACCTCAAGTTGACTAAAACACTAATAATTCTCAAATTCTAATGAGTCCTTAATAATTTATTTTCTTTTAAATGTAAACTAAAATGTTAAAATAGATCCATTATAATGTAAACATTTTAATATAATTCATACCAAAAATTTGTTTACTGTGTAAAAAAAACATTCATAATAATTCATTCTAATAAATTTGTTATACAAATATTAAAAAAAAACTCTAAAGGTAAAATTAAAAATAAAAATCAATTTTAGTATTATAATATTGTAACGGAAACATATTAATATTTGATTATTGGTTGATAGTGAGTGAGAGAAAAAAAAAATAGACATGGGTATATAAGTTGCTAAATGTTGTTTTTAGGTGATATGACTAAAGCTTAAATATAAAATATGAATTTCTTGGTGGGCCCTGGAGTGGTTGTGATGTTCACTTTAATGCTCATTATGTGAGTTGCTTCTAGATTAAATGCTGACATGCACTACTCATGCATAATCTTCCTACTGCACCCGTATATAAAATGACAACATTGTCAATTTATTATAAGCTATGCAAAATTACCAAACTAACATATCAACACGCACCAATCTTGTCAACAAACTTATTTAGGAATCTCAAAATATTACTTCATAAAGAGGAAAAAAACATTGCACATAATCACCAATTTTAGACACCAACTTCATTTTGGTCTCGTGCCGACATTGGATAATCTTGTCCGTGTTTAACAACTTGATCAAGTTTTAAGACATTTTTTTAACACGTTTCCGTTTTCGAAAGTACAAATCAATTTTTTTTTTCACTATAACTATTTTTCTTTGCAAACATTTTTATTTGAAACGCGATTGGGTATAAATATGTGAACACCTTTTGCAGTAAAAAAGTAAGTTAAGTCAATTATTAGTTCATAATACGTTTTTATATAAAACTTATTGGAACTTTTGTTTTTAAACGAAATTTAAAAGTAAATATATATATATATATATATATATTATTTTCTTTTTCTTTTAAAAAAATATATTTTACATAAGAAGAAATTTGTTTGATATTTCTTATTTTATTAAGACACATAATTTGTTTCTCTCGATATATTATAGTATCGGTGAGGAAAAATAGTTTTTTAATATTATTTTCTTTTTTAAATGTTATTGTTTTCTTCTTACACTTAGATAAGGGTATTGTAATTTTTTTTAGTAAAATTACATTATTATCTATTATTTAGTGTGTTCATTGCTCCGTCTTCTATTTTATTTCTGATTTTATTTTGTTATTTTGTAATCCAACACATGGAAGAATTTTTTTTTCTTTGGTGTGTTGTTAATTTTTTATAAGTTTCACATAACATAATAACTAACAAAAGTGCTATGTAATTTGGTATACTTACTTTTTCTTGTTATTAAAGAAAGATGTTGTGTTTTTCTAGGAAGACACATTACTAAAATTATTTCTTTTTTTTATTTAGTAAAGTACTTTAGAGAAAAATTATGAAAAATAAAACACTTTATCCTTTTAAGATTCTCCTACCTTTAAGAAAGAGTGTTATTTTTTTTATTTTTTTTTTAGTTATATAAGGTTGTTGTATTCTAGTTTATATAATATCTTCAACCCACAACTCAAATCAAAACATTAACATCTAATATGTAGAACTAATTTTACTAAAATAACCTTTTATATCATATTAGAAAATAAATTTAATACTAACCCATCTTCACTAAACCGTTTTATACTATAGTTTTACTTTATTTCTAGTTAGAGTATGATCTCCTAATACTTATGTGGACATAAAAGAGTGGATATTTTTTTTATAAACGGTGTAATTGAGATTAGAAGTTATCATTGTGGATAAGTGAGTGAACAAACACTACAAGAAAATCATCAAATAGAAATCAATTTTCAGAAATAAAAATAATTAGTTGCAATTGGTTTCTAAATTAGTTTCTATTATTTTCTATTATTGTTAAATAGTTTCTAAATTGGTATCTAATTAGCAACCAATGTTTTATCTACCAATTATTTAGTTTCTAAATTTAGTCTCTAAAA
>Ga0123342_1001090_pt1 | contig 45152 bp, 23 predicted proteins | sample Turbeawhitnodule_FD_89960 | JGI IMG/M metagenome (GOLD analysis project Ga0123342, IMG submission 89960) | Root nodule microbial communities of legume samples collected from Mexico - Turtle bean Mexico white nodule | ecosystem: Host-associated > Plants > Roots > Nodule | place: Mexico: Nepantla...
AGGGGTTCAAGGTCACTACTTTGGTGTGTGGTGTTTGTAATCTGGTTTTGATTGCATAGTGGATTACCCAGTGGTTTTTGGGGACTGGATGTAGCTCTTGGTGTAAGAGTGAACCAGTATAAACTGCATGTGTGCATTTCTCTTTCTCTGAACTCCTTTAAATTATGTTTTTAAGCTGCTTAAGTTTTAACTGGTATAAACAACTGATTGATTCGAAGAAACAATCGATTGTTTTTCTGTGCTTTGCTTTAAAACAGTTTGTGTTCTTGGCTAACTTGATTCCTCTTCTGGATTTCTACACAAAATTTCATTGAACCTTCAAAAGTTTTCGAAAATCTCTTATAAACAATTCACCCCCCCCCTTCTTGTTTAAGGCCATATATTCTAATAGAAACAAGAAGGACTAGGATCCCTCGTAATCTTGAAGTAGGTGAGGGTTCTTCATGTGCTCCTCTTATTTCAATTTTCAATAATACAGGAAGAGAAATTGGAAAATGCATGACATATTATCAAAACCAAAGAGACTTTGATGCTGTCTAATTGTGTGTTCTTCAAAACTGTGAAGAGGTTCAACCATACTTTGAGTAAGATGATGTTCACTCATTTGAAAAGAAAGTTAATTATGTTAATATATGTGGTTTGAATAATCAATTTCTTTGTTGCAATATTTATGTTGAATATTTAAGAAAGATTAGTCCTAGTGCTTCAGAAGCTCAAATTGACCAAGACATTTCATCCTATTTTGCTACATGGTTCAAACAATATATAGGTTTTTAATTTTCCTTTTATAAAATTTTTATTTTTAGATAGACATTGTGTAATTTATAATATTTTGTTTAGGTTCTAAATCTAGAACATAATATTGAAGATCCATTATTGGTTAATTTAGCATGGGGTCATAAGAGAAAAGTTCAATCATGGCTTATCTATGCCATCAATGGATACAAATTTCACACTGTTCTTTAAAGTGAAGGCATGAATTCCACTAACTATGGTGTTTAAGTACGAGGAACCAATGGTAAATCAGAGTCAGATTTCTATGGAATATTGTCTATTATTCAATTGGAGTATACTGGCTTTCCAATAATGAATGTAGTTCTCTTTCAGTGTGAATGGTTTGATAATACTCCTTACATAGGAACCAAAGTAGATAATAACTATGGAATTGTTCAAGTAAAAGAATCACTAAGATATAATAAAGCGTATGATCCTTTCATATTTGCACAATAAGCAGAACAAGTTTATTACACCGAATATCCAGAGGGACACCAATGTTGGCTGGGAGTAATTAAAACAAAAGCTTGTAGTAGAATCATTGATAACACAGTAAGTGAGGTTGAGCATGAAACTCCATACCAAGATGATGAGCTTCTACAACTTGAAGTAGTGCTACATGTTGATCCAGACTTCATTTGTGATTCTCTTGCTAATGTTGATGGGGGGAGAGAGAGAAGAAGTAGATCTACATGAAACAAACATAGATGAACAATACGAGGAGGAATACATTTCAAGTGAGGATAACATTGAGAGTGATTTCAGTGACAAAGATATCTCTTCGGTAATTCATGCATTAAAATTGATTGTATACCTTGTCTTTCCTTGTAGTGAATAACAGGCAAGATAACTAACATATTTGGTTGTAGAAAACACAATCAAGTTTGAGTCTTTTGGTCATGATTATTTTATTTGTTTATTCAAAATTGATTGATCCACTTTGAATATTGTATTAATTACATCTTATATACATCTTATAAATGTAATATGTTTTACTTGCAGATGACACCAAGGGGTAAAGGTGGTGGTCGTAGACCACCTAATCATGATGGTCGAGGTGTTCATGTTGATGATAGATCTTTACCCAACACCAACATTCCCCCTTAGTTTATTCTTCTAACAAATCCAATAGTGATTCCAGTGAACAGAATTCAAAACCTATCTACAAACAATGAAAATTAGCAAGAGCAGTAATAATAAAAAGGGGGTTAAGATAGTTATGCAAAAAATATAAAAGAGATTAAAATAAGAAATAAAAAGCGGTTGATCCCAAATTTTTCCACCATTGAATTCTTCAAAGATTCTCTAAAGATTAATCTTTTCTCAATCCTCCAACAGAGTTAAACCCGATTGAACATGCCCCAATCTAATTCAACTGAAACTCACCAGTAAAGCATACGTCTACTGGTTTAATCAATACCCACTTTGTTCCATGCGTATACTCCATGGGAATGCTTATCTCCTCTCTCTTGAATCATGCGCCCAAGAAATTAATTAGAACGTTGCAAACTAACTAAGAAACCAAAGTTTAAGACAAGGAAGACTCTCAATGATGCGTTCAAGTACAACCTCTCACAAAAACTAGTTTTCCATAAGATTAGACAATAAAAACAACTGCTATAGAGAATTAAAAATCGAAACTTTTATTGAAAAAAAACCTCAGAACTCAATGAAAAATTACAAAGGAATCAACCAAAAAGGTTTAGCCTTCCATGCGGAGGCAAAACAAAAGAATTACAAAGAAAACAAACTAAGAAAACCCTATGAAGCTCCCTTTTCTCCTTGAGCCTTGTGTCCTTTTATAGGCTTTTCTACTCCAAGGATATTTGGGAAAATATTGTAGTTTAGATTTTGTAAACAGTTTTCAACTTTCCATAATTCTTTTTATTTTGTAGAAGATTTGCTTCCAATTTTGTTTCTGGGATCTTGTAGCTTTTATTTTCACTTTCTTCTCCTCAGAATTTGTTTTATGTTTCGATTTAAAGAAGCAACTTGAACTTTTGCATATTTGGCCCATTCACAAAGGTAGACAACTTCAGATCATTTACCCTAAAAACACAAAATTACCAAAAATAATAGCTAAGGCCCAAATAAACTCAATTATATGAATATTAATTAAAACAATGGATTTATTTATTATTATAGTCCAATAATCCATTACTAAAGCTATTGAGTGTGAATAAATATATGCTCATCATGGTCGTAGACCACCTAATCGTGGTGGTCGAGGTGTTCGTGTTGATGATAGATCTTTACCCAACACCAACATTCCCCCTTAGTTTGTTCTTCTAACAACCATGAAGTCTACACATCCTATCTATGAAGGACCCCCACTTCCTACACTTCACGAACAAGATATTGAACATCATGTAGGAGAATCAAATCCTACTACCTTTTCTATAGAGCCAACTATGAATCAACTTTCACCGATACAAGATTGTCTTAGACCTGAGTATGAGTTTGACAATTTAGTTGATCAAAGACCCTATGTATCATTTTGACAATATGTTTTGAACACAGTTTTGCACCAACAAATGGACCTTCCAATGTAATCTCACAAATCATCAAGCAAAAATATGATGAACCCAATCCCACTTGGAAGAAGGTCCGTCTTAAGCTCAAAGATAGATAGTTTGGAGAGTTTAAGGTAATTTGAATTATGATTACATTATTTTATTATTCTACCATGTTTGTTTTCTAATTTATTTTTCATACAGAAAGAGTATAGGTGGGATCTGGAATAAGACCAACTCATTAGATCCATTTTTTATACAAAAGCCTCTCGTATCTTTAAAAATGCTATGAGTAAAGTTAGGCATGGTCAAGATAAGGGGACCTATATTCCACCAGTTGTTAGAGCAACCTTGGACCAACATTGGAGTTCTACATAAATCCAAAACAAGAGTGTCATTGCCAAGGTGAATCGGGCTGTTGAGAAGGAAGCCTTAGCATACTGTGGTGGTTCCATATCTACAGCAACTCACTTTGAGAAAATGGTAATATTATTATATTTTTTGTTTTCCTATATTTAATTTAAATACTATTATATCTTTTTTTATTAAATTTATGTAGACTAATGAGCTTGAACGACAACCAACTACTTGGAAGGTTGTAGAGAGAATGAAGAAATTGAAGATTGGACAATGGGTCAATGACAAAACCTGCGACCTTGCGGTATGTTTAAACTTTAAGTTATAATTTAATTTTTACCATATGTTTTCTTCGTAATAATAAATTTGACTTCATTTTCAGGAAAAATATAAGAAACGCTAAGAAGAAGCCCAACAACAACAAATGCTTGAAGGCTCATCTTCGCAAAACTCTTATGTTACCTCTATTGATGACAATGAAATATACATTGATGTTGTTGGAGGTGGAAATAAAAAAGGGAATGTTTATGTACTTGGTGTATTGAGCAAAAGGTTTAATAGTTCCACAAGTGGTCACTCTGCTACAAGCCAAGCTCCAATAGTCCACCAAATAGAAGAAATGCGTGAGATTATTCAAAAGCTAAATGATGAAGTTATGGCAAAAGATGCCAAGAGCGGACACTTGAAGAAAAGATGAAGGTATTGATGAAAAGTCATGAAGAGCAAAGTGAACGCATGCACAAAAAAACTGAGTTGATGTGCAAACAAAATGAGCAAATGCAACCCATAATACAAGACATTCAAATAAATAATCCCATATTAGGCTCTTCAGATCCTACTACTAGTGGACATCATAAAGGAGACCACATTAGAGATGACAGTTCAGAAGAAGATTAGTTGTATCTTGAATTATATGATTGTTTTCAATAGTTTTCGTTGTTTAATATGATTTACTTTTAATTTGTCTATAAATCTTTCTTAAACTATGTATTTGAAGTTCATTCCTATTTAGCTTGATTGAATTTTGAGTATCTATAAGTAAATTTGAATTTTTTTTATAAAATGATCAAAATACCATTTTAAAATAGGTGTTAATAATACATATAAAAATAGCCACCGAAATTGATTTGGTGACTATATCTACAAAGTTGTTGTTTAACGATCGAAACAAAATCGGCCGCTGTAATTATAAAAAATATTTAGCCATGAAATCAATTTTGTCGCTATAGGGATTTCCATTTAGCCACCACAAGTTTTTTTTAATTAATTATTTTAATCTATTAGCGACCGAAAATGGTAGTCGCTATATAAATTTAGCCACCAAAGTTTTATAAAAATTTGGTCGGTAATTTAGTTCCCAAATTCTAATGACCAATTATTTTGCGACGAAAAAGCGACCAAAATTTCGGTCACAATTTCACGACCAATTTATAATTCGGTCGCTAAATACTTTGCGATTAGAGTTTTCGCTTCTATATTTATTTGCTTACTGTTTTGATCGCAAATATGTTTAGCGACCGATTATAAAAGTTAATTCATATTTTCTTATATAGTATTAACAATATAAAAAATTAATTTCAATTTTCTTTATTTATTTATCATATTAATTAAGATAAACTAATATATAAATTCATAACCAAAATTAATATATTAAAATCAAATTATATATGTTTAACTATAATATCTTTTTTGTTATTAATAAATTTATCACTTAAGTGTGTCTTAACTTTTACTTTTAGCGATCTTGAGTTAGGCGAAATCATATAAGCCTAAACATTATCGCTTTCATTAAAACTCGTTTTAAACAACTTCCTCAAAAACAAAATTAATGTCTCTAATATGTGCTCTAATCAGGGAAAACACATCTTCGCTTAATCTTTCATAGCTTAAGCACGTTTTCATTTTCAAATAAAAGTCTATTTCTAAATTAAAGATGTATAAAGAGGTTTCAAATAAACAATTTTTAATTAATAATATGAAAGCGATAATGTTTATTTCAAACAAAGTTTAATTTTTATTACATAAAAGTCATATGAATAGGATTTTAATCTAAGATATATATTTTTCAGTTATTTTTATTATTATTAAACTTTTCCTACTTTAAACTTTTTTTAATCTATCAAAACTAGAAAATCATTAAATAAAAAATAATTTTAGAGAAGAAAAATAGTTAGTTATTAACTAAATTATATCTTATTATAAAGACTAATAAAATTATTGATATCTAAATTAATTTTTATTATTAATAATTTTTTTTGAGTTGACATCTAATTAACTATCAATGTTTTAGCTAACAATTTCAAATCTAATTAGTTGGTAGTTAAAATCTTCATAACTACTTAAACATCAATTTAAAAACTATTTATTAATTATATAAACTAATTTAAATATCAATAATTTGTTTAGTCTCTAAAATATTATCTAACTTAATTAATATAGTGACTAATTATTTTCAATCTCTAAAATTAATTTTTATTTAATAATTTTTTAAAATAAATAAGCTAATCTTCGTCATTAGTTTTTATTTAAAGATCTTTTAAAGGATAATCTATAACTTATTCTTATACCTTTTAAATTGTCTTGAAACATGAATCGATGAGTTTTGCAGCAAAACTAGTTATTACTTTGAAGATTGTAAAATTTTGTAAGAATCATAAAAAAAAATGCATTGAATGGTATAAAAAGAATTTGCACCAACTCTCCCGGTGTGATGTAGAGAGGTAGCCCACGTGATAATTTCAGAAATTCCAGCAGAATTTGGTTCGCATGGGTGCTTTTGGGCCATAGAAGGTCCCAACATTTGACTCTCTTTTAGAGTCTTCAATTCACACTCTTTCCATCTTAATGTGGAAGCATCATCACCACAAAATGCAACGCCATCTTCACAACCCCTCCTCCATTTAATGACTGCAATTCTTTCACACTTTCAGCATCTTCTCTCTCTCTTTCTCTCCCACAGACACACACACACACATCACAACATCTTTTCTTTCAACATATATTTTTTTTATCAAGAACGATCCAGGGATATTTTTCTCATGTATTGAAATTATTAATTAATTAAGAAACAAGTTATCTAGCAACTTGCTATATATGTTGGTCACTTGATTCTCTATTGTTCTATGTTGAGGCTTACAAAATGGTATAAAGAACAGTAATGAGTAGAATAGTACAGATGAAATGAAGAACTTGGTGTAGTAGCTAGGTTGCATGGTCAGTGAGTGCAGTGAGTGAGAGAGAATAATATATTTTGGTGCATGCATGTTTTGTCTATATAAGTACAATTAATTCCAATATTGACATGATATCATTTTGTTTGTTGCTGGGTGGAGTTATAGATAGATATATATAGGTTGATGGATCTGCTGCTGCAATGCTGCAATGCTGCATGAGCATTGTAATATGTCAAACTGACTATAGTACTGAACATGTATATGCCTTTGTTTTTGTACAAAATCAAGTGCACACAGAATTTCTGCATGCTGCATAGATCAGTATAATAGAAACTTAACCCTCCAATGTAAACCCCAAGTCAACCAAAACCAATAAACACATGTCTGTGCTCCAATGCATATTCTCATTGGAGTCTGTGCATATCAGATAATTAACTAGAGCTTTAGGTTCAAAATCTTCCATTTCAACTTTAATTTTCTAGATGATTACATTTTTAGAAGTAAGAATTTAGTATATGCACTACACTCAATACACATGCTTGTATATAAATGTATTTTAGTGTATAATCATGTATCCTTAAACATGTTACAAATTTTAAATTATAATAAAAAATATTTTTAACCATCAACATTTGTTTAGAGAAAATTGTTGAAATTCAATTTAAAGTTAAGGGGAGATTAAGAGTTGTAATTAATCAGTTAAATATTAAAAGAAAGGTAATAGGAGGTAGGTGAAAGAGAATTTATTTTAGTTAAGAAAGTAGTGTATTACTAAGAATGTTTGATTGAAAAGTGTGAGATTCTTCAATATATATATATAAAGTTGATAGAAGTTGAAGATATATTTGAGGGAAAAAATTATGATCTCCTAAAATTGTATTTGTTTTTATATATTTTATGGATGTATTAAAGGGGCTATTGAAAGTTTGGTTTGAAGGTCATTTACTGATTTTGCAAAATAGTAGGTTGATTTAATGGTGATTTTGAAAATACATATCAGTTCTTGCAGTAACATTGTAAGAGAAAGAAGAGAAAGGCTTTATGTTTCGCAGTATAGTCTATAAATAAAGCTGTTCATATTTAAGAAGTCAAGTAAGATCTGATTTATGCACTGACAACTTTTCCTTTTTTGTTTTTTGCTCCTCTAAGGTCGAATTAAATGATGCCAAATTCAGAACTCAGCAAGGACTAAAACTAAGCACAATCATGGGATGTAAATTTTGCTTAATTAGAACTTAAACAGCATATAACCACAAGGCTTAATTAAAAGTTGAGTGGGTGGAATTTGAAAGTGGTGGAATCATTGGTTTGGAAATTAAAATGAAACTAAACCGTTAAGATGTGTAATAAAGTGAGTGTGTTTAGGAGAAGAATCACATGGGTTGAAAGTTTTAATGTAAAAAACATGGTGCTATTTTACACTGAAATAATGAAACAGATGCAGTTGCACTTGTTCTAAAGAGTCCCTTTCAAATGTTCAAAAACGAAATAAAGGGGTGCGTTTGCAAAAGCAAGAAAGCGAAAATTCAATTAAGCAATCACAAAATCCACCTAGCCATATATCAATTAATCATCACCATCATCTCATCTGGGAGCCACTCATCAAACGGACCAAACTCAAAATCAGATTGTGGGTCCAAAAATTTATTCTCACTCTCTTCAGTTTATTAACCTATCTCACCAACAAATTATTACATTTCACAAAAACATTAATTTAGATTGTATGTTGCAGACACTGCTTCTGATTTTTCTAGGTTCTGATGATCTTGTTGAGTTCAAAATTGGGTTAATGAGTTTTTGTTTTATTGCTTTGTCTACTTCTAACATTGCTAATTAATTACTGCTCCCACCATCACCATGCTCCTTCTTCCTCTAACTTATCTGGTACAAAAAGCAGGGTAATTGCACCTGTATGGAGAAAATATCTTCAGTTTCTGTGTGTCCGTACGTTTGCATGTTCATTCCATTGAACCCAAAATTATGCTTGCACATCAATTTATTTTAGATTAATCACTTCAAATGAACCAAATCAAATTCTTGTGCCTTTCATTTTATAATTGGGTTCTTATTTCTGATAAAAAAAAACCCTCTTATTCAAAAACTATATATTAACAATGTAAAACCATTTTATACTGTGTAGGTGTAAGTTTCTTAATTTTGGTCTACATTGGGAAAAGTTAATTTTCTGGTATTATTAATTGAATAAAAATAAAAACTTTACCTTTATAACTTGGTACTAAAGGATAAAATTGGTGAATTATGAAGGTAATGTTAGTTTGGAGGGGAGAGTAATGTAAAAAGATGGAGATGATATTGTAGGAAAGTTTTGTTTATACCTTTTAGAAAAAAGTGAAAAGATGGTATTTGATTGGATTGTAATGGTAATTTTCCATTGAAGTTGTAACATATATCTCAGTACAGATCACCCACCAATTACCCACTGTCTGCAGAAGCCGCCTCATAAACTGAGTTTCCCTCAAACTCTCACACCACAACACACCAATAGAGAGAAACAAAGAGAGAGAGAGGGAATTAAGGAGCAAGAGTAGTAACTTTTTGTTGGCATAGAGAGAAAGAGAGAGAGAGAGATGGGGAAAGGGGACAAAAGGGTTCAGCTTTTTGAGGGTGAAAGTGAGATCTTTTAAGCGCACATCCATTTAGCAAGAGGCAGAGTCTTAAACCACAAAGTGTGAAAGAGAGAGAGAGTGAGAGAGAGAGAGAGAGAAAGAAAAACACACACAAGAACAGAAGAAAAAAAGACTTAATGTGCACGCCATTGGGGTGAGATAGATAGATAGAGAGAAGAAAATGAAGTTGCAAAGCTAAACCAACACAACCTCTCCAAATTAGGGCTTTTATTCTTTGCAATCATATTTCCACTCTTTCACTTCGCTCTCCAAACTCACACAGGTAACACAACACAACCCAAAACACTTCTTCATAAACCCTTCCTTAAAAAAACAAAACCCATGTTTTGTTTTCCTTATTTTTCTCGAATCTCTTTTTTCTTGCTGTTCTTTCGAACTTATTTTATTACCACTTTTTTTGTGTTTTCAGTGCTTCAGACATGTTGGACTACGAATGGGGAAACCCGTCTTCAATAATGCTAACAGGAAACGAGGAGACCGCCGCCGGAGCTTCCGACCAAACCCACCGTCAAATCTTCGACCACTACGCCTCACACTCGCTCATCCCCGACCACTTTCTTCACGCGCCAACACACTCCAACGCCACCACCGCCGCGGCCGCCACCGTCGACTACACCAACCACCACCACCACTTCAACCCGCAACCCCACCACCACCACCTCAACCACCACCACCACCCGTTCTTCGACCCACGCGCCTTCCACGGCGCGTCTTCCACCTCCTACCCTCCAACCCCATCCATGCTCTCCCTTGACCCGCTGCCCCACGTCAACGCCGCCAACTGCGGCCCAGGGCCCGGACCCGGCCCAGGCGGACTCCTCCTTGTTCCGAAGTCTGAGGACGTCGGGCGGCCCATGGACTTTGTCGGCTCACGAATTGGCCTAAATCTCGGAGGTCGAACGTATTTCTCCTCCGAGGATGATTTCGTGAGCCGTCTCTACCGTCGGTCTCGGCCGGCGGAATCGGGTTCGGCGGCTTCCTCGAACTCGCCGCGCTGCCAGGCCGAGGGATGCAATGCTGATCTGTCTCAGGCCAAGCACTACCACCGCCGCCACAAAGTGTGCGAGTTCCACTCCAAAGCCGCCACCGTTATCGCCGCCGGGTTGACTCAGCGATTCTGCCAGCAATGCAGCAGGTTGTGGTGGCGCTTGTTTGTTCCCCACCGGCGGAAAATTAACATCAATCATTGAGTTCCCATCTCCCAGGGGCATTTCCGTCTTTTCGTTCCTTCTTGCATACCAATTTTATTTCACTTTGCAACACAACACAGTGAACTAACCAACGGGTTAAACTTAGTTCAAATTAAATGTTCATTCAATTGGGAAGCCTCTTGAAATGACGAAAACATCCTTCGTTTTCGTTCAAAAATTTTTCCTTGATTATGAACTCCAACGTGCATTAAGTGCACTACTCCACCCTAACAAAAAACTATGATTAAAATCTGTGTGGGTCTTATTTTTACCTTAGTCTCTTAGAAATTAATAAAATGTCGGAAATTAAAAGTTGATGTTTTTGATGGATGGGAGGGGTGGGGTGAAAAAGACGAATGTGCCCTTGGGAGAGTGTTGATAATGATTGAGTTAGCCGTACGTGGGGAAATCCCGAGGGCATTTGCGTCCCTAACATGTTTCTTGTTTGCTCTTACTCTACTTTCAGTTTTGCAACCTACGTACTGCATCGTTTTGCTCCTTTTAGTTAGTACCATTAAAAACCGCTGCATAGTGCATTGCATCAACAAAATAAAAACTATATACTATTATTATTATTATTTTTTGGGGGTACGTGTTTGCCTAATTAATTAACTATTGTTTGATTTTGACGTGCAGGTTCCATCTTCTCTCTGAGTTTGATAACGGAAAACGTAGCTGCAGGAAGAGATTGGCAGATCACAATCGCCGCAGAAGAAAAACTCAGCAACCATCTCAAGAAATTCAGAAATCTCAACCCTCTTTGGATAATGTTGCAAGTACAACTTCTCTCTCTCATTCTCTTTTCTTTTTCTTCTTCTTCTTTCTACTATGTTCAATTCTCACTCTATTTGTTGTAATGGCTCATTAAAAACCGACCACTAATCAAGATCCAAATTATCTTGTCATCAAAGAATGAAAAAATCAATCCTTTTTTAAATTTACACAAACCATATTTCCAATCTTTCCTTTCTCATAAACATGCATGATTCCTTAAAAATTATGTGAAGGGAGCATGAGGGTTTTCTCTGGTTCTACTTTTGCAACAACTGTGCATTTTTTTTTGAAGGATCTCCACCTGACTCCGGAGCTCAGTCGTCGTCGGTGACGGTGGCGGTGTCACCGCCGGACTATTTCCGGCAGAGGCCGTATCAGAGCACAAACCCTTCTACAAATTCAAGCTCACTGTTTTTCTCTAGCGGGTAGTGCATGTTGGAGCAGTTTAATTTGCATGGCTAATCAACATTTGCAAGGAATTAACGAAGGAGCGTCAACAACAATAATGATGATGATAATAATATATATATAGTGAACTAGTACTACTACTTCTTCTTCCACTTGTAACTCCCAATCTCAGTTTCAAAGTTTGTATTAATCTGGAGTTATTAATTTGTACGAATTTGATTTAAAGCATCTATGTTAATCACCCTCTTAATATCAATTGTGTGTGTTTTTGAATAATTGGGTGGTGATGGTGGTGGTGGTGGTGATGGTAGCTAGGGATATAGTAAGAAAGTAGCAAATGGAATGGTGAGGAATGGCCCCTACCATTTTTATGATGTGTTCAGCTTTATTTTCACTGCTGTAAAATTTAGTTATGGTAAACCGTAGAAGGGAAAATTGGACCCCTCAATTTGGATTTTCCCGGAAATAGGACCTGTTTGGTTTCTGAGGAAATTGTGGCAGCTGAGCACGGGTGTTGAGGTGTATACACATATTGATTTTGGAGCATTGAATTATTTTCGTTTTGTCTGGGCATGGAATTTTTCCGAAAAAATGAAGGGATGATGGGAATTAATATAATAATATTATGAGTGTGAATTAATGTGTATAATAAGTATATAGTGAAGTTAAATAAAAGTGGTAATAAAATAGGGTTGATGTGAATTTGTAGCTAGGAACATTTATTGGAATCCCTAGCCGTCAAGCTGTCTCCTCTATGGAAGCTATATAGCTGTACTAAACCCAGTTAATTGTTTCCAATATCAACCTGCAGATGCCCTTTTCTCTCTCTCTCTCTCTCACTCAACAATCTCATCATACATGTGTGGCTATTCCTTGTTAAGTACCTAACGCTTGGGTCTACCTATAAACCAAACCAAACTTGAGGGAGGATATCCTAATCTTCCACCTCATCTTACCATTTCATTGCATGCCTCCATAATGCTAAGATTTCCTCTCTCTTCACTTCAATGCTTAAATACACAATACATATGACCAACTTCTACCAAGTAATCTCAAAACTCATTCATAAATATCATTAATATATAATATACATATATGTTCAACATCTCACATCTACCAACTAATTCATTATACCGATTTTATCAACTAATTGGTGAAATCTCAATGAAATCGATGAAATCGATTTCATCAACTAATTGATATATCACGATCAAATAGTTGTATTTCAATCCTTATATAATAAAGTAGATAATGTAATGAACCTTCTTTTCACCATTACCTTAATATTTTATTTAAATTTTAGACTATAGAGTCAACAAAAACAAAAAGAGAACATAAAATGCAATTAATCATTAAACACCATATCTTCATGCTTATGCTTAGTATATGACTTTGAATCTTTTTACCTTATACCACTTTTCCTAGCTGCTTTACATTGTGACCTCCTTCTCACTGTCTAGATTGCTCTGCATTTCATTTTGACAAACAAAATTCTGCAGCTACATTTTCAGTCCTTCACGAATTTCACTTCAATATGAATTAGTAATATTTAAGATATTTTATTATATATAAATTGGGTAGAAATATTTTTTATAAATTGATTTTACGTACTTCTTAATAAGATTAAATTGATACCATTAATGTGTGTTTTTGAAAAAAGATAATGATGGTGTGGTAAGAATTAGCATGTAAGAAATGGTGGAAAGTATGATAATGGTGATTTAATTATGGTGTGTTTGGTGGGAACATGGTGACTGGTTAGGCTGAGTGGCAGATGAAGGTGTGGTGTGTGTAAAGATGTCTAACGCGTTTAGGGTATCCCACACACCCACCCATGTGGTGCATGTTTTTATGGATAGTGCAAGCAAACAATAAGAATGGGAAGGTACACGTAGCCATAGCCATATCAAGTTCTTACATCAGATTATCATTAATACTGTGCCCTTCAACCATTTCCATCCTTTTTTTTCACACACCATTTCTTTGAGTTTTAGTACTCTCATCAAATTAGGCAATGTGTGTGAGCACCTCGACAACTTTTGTCTCAATTATTGCCAACAAATTATCCTCTCTTATTCACTCTTCACTTAGGGTAAAATAATAATAATAATACTAATATCTACCCACCAAATTAATCACTGCCTCATTTATGCTATCTTCTCACCAATCTTAGCTTAATTAGCCTTATCATTCACATTATTTCACTTCCATCTTGCCTGCCCAAAACTTTTCTAGAGACTAGACTTTTGTTTTCTTCTTCACACACATGTGTACTTTCTCAAAAAATTTCATTCATTCATTGAGAAAAACAAAAACTTATCCTTTTATATTTAATATTGCTACCATTTCTTATATTTTTTAATGTATGGAGACAAGTTTTTTTTTTTTTTCAAAGTTATACAAGTGATTTAGATAATCTTTTAATGTTATTGTTTTAATTTTAAGTCTCTTGTCAATATTTTAGGGTTCTATTTAATATATTTGTATATTATTTTTAATTAGCAAAGAATTAATAAATTTTAAAAAAAAAATATAAAATACTTCAAAAATATTTCAATCCTTATACAGATAGATAATTGATAATTAGACGGTTGAGATCTCAGTCATAATAATTTTTTAAATAAAAAAATTTATAATTAATCATAATATTGAGCCTCACATAAAGAATACATGTAAAACCTTACATTATACGCACAAAAACCTTCTACTACCACATCCTGATATTGAACAATTTCAAACATAAATAAAAACAAGATATTCACTGGAGTGCCTCAAGACAGCCCCAACATGCAAACAATATGTTTTTGCATTTGTAGTTCTAAGACATAGTATGATTTGTGTATTTGTATGCTTAATATATTTGTTAATATTTTTAAAAATATTTTAATATAATTTTTCAACAATCTCTATTGATTGAAAAAAGTAATCATTATTAGTGAGAACATAATTGAACTGCTAAGAGTAGTTTCCTATCCAAACATGTATCTAATTATCCATAATCGAGTGTCTGTGGCCATGGATTCGAACCTAAAATAGAAAACCAACAAGACATATTGGTTTCATCTTCTGCTTTAATTTGCTAGAGAAAAAAAAGTTTATTATTATATATAAATATTTTACAGATTATAGAAATGGATCGAAATATTTCAACAAATTTGGAACATCAAATATAAAAGTAATCATTTAATTGCTTACACACATATATGTGACCTGCTTTCTTTACTTAGTTTCAAAGATTTTTTTTTTTTAACTTTTTACTTATGAAATGATATTATGTGACCAGTGTATTTTGTTGACACATCAAATCTAATTAATTAGGTGGTTTTAATATTTTGAAGTTTTTACTTCAATCCCAAATTCTTATGCATTTTTCTTTACATGATATTGATCTATATTGTCTTTAACTGAAAATAGAGTTTGTGATGTGATATACTTAGAAAAGTCATCATAACTTGAAATATGAATAGTATTTTTAAGTAGTGAGGACACACAATTCTTGATGCATTAACCAAGTAAAAAAGGAATAAAAATTCTCTGGCTAGGAGACCCTGGAATCATCATAATTTTTTTTAGAAGCAAAATATTAGGTAAAAAACAAAATAACAACAAGAGAGCTAATTAGCTTGCGATAACTCCATTAAGTTTCAACCTTTCTTTCAATTGTGTTATGATAATTTAATAATTGATATTTAAAATTTTAGTAGAAATATAAACAGTTTTTTAACCATGTATATAATCAATAATCATTAAATATTAACTAATTTTAAAATAAAAAATAATTAATCATTATACTAATTAAATTAAATATAATTTTATAAATTAAAAAATTATTGGTATCTAAAATAATTTATATTATTAATAAAAATTTATAAAGTTTATATTAATAATAAAACTACTTTAAATATCAATATTTTTTAATTTATAAAATAATATTTAATTTAGTCAATATCATAATTACTTATATTTTATTTTTAAATTAGTTGATATTTAATAATTTTTTTATAACGAGTAAAAATTATAATTACATTCTAAGAGACACTTGCTTGATATGTTTTTAAAATGTCATCCTTTTTATCTCATGGATTTCAAGTTTTTGGCCATGTGTTCTTGAATTATTGTAATTTTTATTATAGAACAACACGTGTGATATATTCTTTTTTAAATAATTATCTCTCATTAACTTCTAAGAAAGTAACATGTCTCATTTGTAATTTCTTCTTTTGATTTCAATAAATAACATAGATAAAAGAGAGAGAAAATGTAATAAATTAAGAGAAATAAACATTATATGTGTTGTAAACTTGTGACACAAAATATTGTATAAATGATTCTATGAATTTTTTTATTGGGCAATGAATGAATTAAATGATTGTGTGAACAATCCAACACTTACTGCTTTATACACATTCTTGGAGAGACTTGAACCATAAATATTTTTAATTAAAATAGTCTTTTGCCAACTAATCTATGCTTAGTAGTATAATGAAATCTGACATTAATTATGATTCTCTCAAAAAGGTAAACAGTATAAAATTAACTAGCACACTTCAAAACAATTAAACCATTACATACTGTACCTAACCCAACAGGTTCCACCACGTGGTTTATTCCTAGGTTCTTTCTTCCCTTAGATTAATAATTAATCATGAGCTAAAACAACCTTTTAGGTAAAATAATTCTGTTCAAGACTTTCTTTCAAAGATTTTAATATAATCATATTTTCAAGACTTAAGACTTTTTTTTTCAAATCAATTTCTCTATAATTATTTTTTAGTCGATTACATTTTTTTGGTAAATCAAGTAAAAACATTAATATTCTTTATAAAATTAATGATTATTATTGACTGAAGAAAATGAGTAAATAAAAAATAATTTTAAACAAAAATAATTAATTAATAATATTAACTAAATTAGATAGTATTTATTAAAAAAATTATTTAATATCTAAATAACTTTCAATTATTAATAAAATTTATACATTAGTTTTTAAATTGCTATTCGATTAGCTACTAAAGTTTTACTTATTGTAGCTTAATAATTAATTAATATCAATTTAGAAACTAATTTATAAATTTGATTAATAATAAAAATTCTTCATATATCAATAATATTTATAGTATCTAAAATAATATGTAATATAATTAATATAACAGTTAACTATTTTTTTATTTTTAAAATTTTAATTTTTTTAGTGACATATAACTATGATTAATTTTTATTTAATATTTTTTTTGAAATACAACAAAAATCATACGAGATTATCCTCTTTATAATCCAGAAAGGTGTGGAAGTAAAGTAAAATATATAACTAACCTAATATGTTTTGAAAATGATTGTTTAGAAAAGAAAAATGAGAACTATTGAGAAGAGAAACGACTTTCCCCATGCAGACGTTGCAGAAAAAACACAGAACATAGACGTTTTGGTTGCATGCATGATAAGGTATATATATATTCATTTTTTTTTGTTCCCAAATGGGTGTTAACTATTGAGAAGCATTATTACATGAACAAGACACGAATTGTTTGAGTTTGATATTTGCTTCGTAGCAAACGATGTAATGGTTTGGTAAGATGGATGAAGTGTTTGAGGCTTTTGATGATGTTTCCTTTTATGAAGTGGGTGTGGCTTTCTTTGTGTTGGGGTTGCCATGAAGCTTCCAAGAAGAAAACCATGGTGGGCCACATGCACTTTCATTGGGTCTCTTAATTAATTTGCTTTATTTTCCTCCATCCAACTCTTCGTTACTTCACTTTACAAGAATGAAAGCACCATATTTTGTAGTCACTAGAACTAAGAAATAGAAGTTTATGATACCAACAACAACAAAAAATGTGAGATATCACCATCAACACTTGGTGTCGTCACAAAAGTCTAAAGCACTAATCAAACTCGACAAACAATTTTTCACTAGTCATTGGAGATGCGTTTTGTCTACGAAGCTTCCTATCAAGTTTGCCTAATCTTGTATTAATCTAAACGGCCAAAACTTTCAAACTTTATCATCAAATGTCATTTAATTCATCCCATCAATTTTCCTTTCTTGGAAAATTAACACACACAATCCACAACAACAACAAATGTTAAACATCTCATAGTGTCTCTCTCACTCTATATGCATCTCAAATTCTAGATTCCACGTAAAAAAATATATTAAATCAATCCCTATATACATATAGGTAAAATATTTTCAACTTGATCTCACCCTAATTTGTTCTTTACGTATCTTTAATTTGATTATTTTTCTAGCAAAGAATGAATGAATAAAAAAAAATACTATTTAAGGAATGAAGCAACCCATATACAAAAAATAATTTACTCCTTACACACACAAACAAAAAAACTAGCATTCCCTCACATGCAAAAGGTACTCCAATGTTCAAGTAAGTGTTTGGTATTTGGAGTGCAAGAATTGTTATATTAATGACGTACCTCTACTGTCTGATGTGTTTATAAGTTTGTAATGGACTATATTTTTTTATGAACAATATTTAATTTGTATAATCATAAAAATAGAACTACCTCATTTGTTGCACATTTCTTTTTATCTTGAGGTTTTCACTTTAGTCACGGGGATGACCTCCGATACTAGATGTTACCAAATTATCCAATCCCGACCGATACAATTTTTAATTTATCCTTGTGCATAAGTTTGAAATTAATTTTGTCACATGTAACTTTGTGTTATTTCCTTTTCCCTTTTTATAAAAGATATTTCCTATTATAAATTAAGTAAAATGCAAGTCATACTAATTACTGAACTTGCCCAAAATTTGAGTCATGTTAGATAATAAATACCTTTCACTATTAATAAATTAGAAAATTCACTTTTCACCATATATCAAACTTTAAGAGAAACAAACAAAATTAAGTCAATTTATCCACCAAACGTGTGAATATGAGATTATGAATGTATTACCATATATATTCCATAAAATTTCGCTTCAAATAAAAATTATATATATATATATATAACTATATATCTTAACTTTAACTAACATTAATATATATATATATATATAAATAAATTCTTTTTTATTTTTCTTCTTAAATCAATAACTTTGTTTTCGGTAAGTGATATAATTTATTTTTCATTAATTCTTTCTTAAAGAATAAAAAAAGTATGTACGTATTCACAATAATTTTTCATTACTAGCATCCAATAGTAAACCATGTAAGATAAGATTTTTGCTATGTTCTGTCTCCTCTGAAGGATTTTGGTGCGGGTAGGGTTTGTGTGAGTGACCGTTTATTCTCCAGCTTGGTGGTGGACGGTGATGGTGTAGGGGTCGTGGGTCTGGGTCAGTGGCGGCGCGACAGTCTGCCGAGACGCTGATGGTGGCGCGACGACCCTCTTCGTCTGCATCAAAGGTGTGTTCTTTCTTTAAATTTCTTCTTGGAAATTCTATTGCACACAACTAAAGTTTCCACCTTTTTCATGTAGCTAGTTCTAATTTGTGGTAAAGTCACGATTTTTATCAAAATTTGTGGTAAAGTCATGATTTTTATCAACATTTGTGGTAAAGTCAAGATTTTAAGGTGGTGCAGCCAGTGGAACCGTGGCGGTTGGCGTGGGCTGGTCGGCAACTTATCAACCTTTGAGAATGGCGAAGGGCTCTACAGGTTTCCTCATCCCATGGGCTTGTTTGATGAATCAAGAGGTGTTCCCTAATAATAAAGCGTCTACTATGCCAGGACAAAGGAAGACTTTTGCTCAGGCTTTGGGAAATACATGTGACATTCCTTTGTCCCAACTACCTACTCCTTGTATTAAGGGAAACATGATTGTTGTCCGGATTGATGAGGCAGATTACTTGGCTGGTCTTGAGGATTGCAAGACCCATTTTCATGGTCGGATTATTCTATCTAAGAGGGATAAACCTCTCACACACTTTGATTTAACTAAAAATTTATAGTCGGTGTGGAAGGCTCTTGGACCTTGGAAAGCAATTCCTCTTGGGAAGGGTTTCTATGAGTTTGAGTTTGCTTCTTTAGAAGACATGTGATGACCCTTGAGATGGGTTCCTTGAAGTTATCTCCTGGTTTCTTGAGATTGTTTGCTTGGACAAAAGACTTTGTTCCAGCTACCATGAAGAGTACCAAAGCTCAGGTTTGATTAGAATCTACAAATTACCCTTGGAGTATTGATGGCCAAGGGAGATATTTTCCATCATCAGAGGTCTTGGTACTCCTTTGTCTTTGGATGAGCATACTATGAGAAAGCATAGGAGTATGTTTGCTAGAGTGTTGGTGGATATTAATCTGTTGTCCCCTCTTCACGATCACCTTTTGGTTGAACGTCCAAACTTTGCTTTAGTAGCTGATGTGGAATATGAATGGCTCCATCCATTTTGCTTTCACTGTAAGATGATTGGGCATGAGGTTGCTCAGTGTCGAGTGATTCATGATTAGAGTCGTGTTCTTGGGCCTCAACATAAACCTTATCAGAAAACAACTTCTGATGAACGGGAATAGGGGAGGACCGCGGTTCCTAAACAACGTAAAAAGTATTGAAAGAAAGATCTGCAGTCGAAGCTTGTGGAAGGCCCCACTGATAAATTGAACATTGATTCTCCTAGCGGGGCTAACACAGGGTCACTCTTGGGTCACGTTGCCGGAGTGGAGAATGATTTTACAGATATGCCTCCTCTCGAGGATGCCTCAGATCATGATAGGTCTCAATGCAGGTAGGGGTTGTTCACTCCCACTTCGAATTTCACAGGTCATCATGTGAAAGTCTCTGCTATTGTGACTGTACCATCTTCGTCGCCTCATACCTCCCCTCGGAAGGCTAAATCTCTTAGGGATGTTAAAGCACTATCGTTGGTCCTACAAAATCACTTTTCCTCTCTTGATGGTTTGGAAACTACAAATGTTGTTTCAAAATTTTGGGCTGATCCTAACGAGATGGAGGAGGATGTTAGTGATACTAGGGAGGAAATAGTTTGCAGTAAAAGAAAACTAGGGAGACCACCTAAGGGGACTGGTAAATCCAAAAAAACTGCTAAGGCATTTCTTTCTACAACGTCGAAAAGAAGGTCTCTTCATTTTTCTGGAATGTTAGAGGACTGGGAAACCCCAAAACTGTGGAAATGTTGATTAGTTTACTTAAACTACATAAACTCATCCTGGTTTTTCTTGTTGAACCTATGATGCTCTATAGTGATGCTTTCAACGTCCTTTTCAAATATGTTAATATGCATTTGGTGGCTACGTCTCCTATTGTTAATAAAATTGACAAGCTTTGGTGTTTGTCGGTTCCTAATATTGTCACAAATTTCTTGGTCAATGATCAATTTAATTTTGTAACTTGTCTTCTGCATATTAAATGTTTTAGCTTTGCAGGTGTTTATGGTGCTAACACATACTTGGTTAGATGGTTTTCGTGGAGGGATCTTAGTTCCTTCACAAGGCTTTGCTGTATTATGGGAGATTTTAATGTTGTGCTCTCGGCGGATGACTACAAGATTTCTTTCTTGTAGTCATGGTTGTTTGCCTTTTATTTATTTAGGAGTGCATGTCTTTGTTGGTGCTCCAAAGTGTTGATTTCTTCAACCTTTGGCTGATAAAGTCAAATTGAAGCTAGCATCTATGAAAGTTAAATCTCTTAGCATGATGAGTCGGATTTAGTTGGTCAATATGGTGATTACTGGATTTCTTGCTTATAGCTTTAATAAGTATAAATGGCATGTTTCACTTCTTAACCAAGTTGAGCAGTGGTGTCAGAATTTTATTTGGACTAGTGATATTCTAAAAAAAGGCATCACTACCGTTAATTGGGCGACAATTTGTTCACCTCTTGAGGATGGAGGTTTGAAGATTATTAACCTTCATCATGAAAATAATGCGTATCTTCTTAAGCTTTCTTGGAACTTTGCTTATAGCATCAGGCCTTGGTCTTTGGTCTTGAAAGCTAGGGTTCTTAAATCAAAATATGAGTTTAGAATGGTTTTAGATCCTCATCTCTTTGGCCTGGAATTAATCAGTTTTATTCTACTATACTTAATTATACTTCTTGGACTGTTGGTACAGGTTCTTTTATTAATTTATGGAATGATAAATGATGTTCTACTACTTCTTTAGCAAATATTGTAGGGTTATTTGATGGTGCTAGCATTCCAGATACAGTCTCTCAGTTTTGGATAGGTTGTGATTGAAATATTCCCTTATTTTTATAACAGATGCCTCATTTTTTTTAATCATATCATGGTTAGGGGGGAACATGATATTCCTAATTGGATTCTAGATGAGTCTGTTCGTTTCACTATTGAATCGGCTAGGACTTTTTTTGTTAGAACCAGGAGTTCCCTATGGTTGGGGTAAATTCATTTGGTCTTCATCTATTCTGCCGTCCAAAACTCTAGTACTCTGCAAAAAATTTCATGGTCGACTTCCTACACATCAACATATTAAGAATAAAGGTTTGCATATATGTTCTATGTGTGTGCTTTGTGAAAAGTATGAGGAATCTATTAAACATTTATTTTTTGAATGTTCTAATGCATTGCATATTTGGAGTTGGGTCGATAGATTTTTCTTACTTCTCATTTATCTAATAAGGATGATCTTCTTTCTTTTATTAAGGGTGATGGTAGTTCTTTGGTTAAATTGATTAAGCTTGTTGTGATAACTTTTTCAATTTGGATGATATGGCGTATGAGGAATTATGCTAGATTTCAGGATAAGATTGAGGTTTCTAGGGCTATTTCGGTAATTAAAGATTTAACTTGTCTTGTCTAGTGGGAAGTTCGTCTAAAGCTTCAATGAAGAATGATATGTTGGATTGAATGTGATTAAGTTTTTTGGTATTAATACTCATAGTGGTAAAGTTCTTCGTCCTCTTCCTGTTAGATGAGAGTTTCCTTCACCAGACTAGGTTAAAATTAACACTGATGAGGCTGCTAGGGGTATCCTCGTCTTGCTACTTGTGGAAGTATTTTTCGTGGGAGTATGGAGGAATTTATTAGTGTTTTTTCTGCATTTCTTAAAGTTCAGACTAATATGGTTGTTGAGTTTTATGGAGTTATACATGCTATGGAGGAAGCTCAAAAGATGGGGCTTACTAATGTTTGACTTGAATGTGATTCTGCCTTTGTTTGTGTTGCGTTTACTTCTAGGACTAATGTTCTAGGATGCTTCGTAATCGATGAAATACTTTTCTTAATTACTGTGGGAAAATCAGGTTTAAGGTTACTCATATTTTTCGTGAAGGGAATGCATGTGCTGATAAGTTGGCTAATTTAGGATTTATTCATAGAGAATCATTTCATTGGTATAACATGCTTTCATCTAATATGTTCTTAGAATTCTTTATGAATATATGGTCTACCTTTGTATCATTTTTGTTAACATATGAGTTTTGGTCTAGTCCCCCCATATTTTTCTTTTTTTAATAATAATACTTTTTTCATGTGATGACAGATGATTGTTGTTATTTGAGGTGTCAGCCTAGCTGAGATGTCAAGTTGCACAGTGATGCCTAACATGAAAGTTTTTATAAAAAAAAAATATTATTTTTGAAACCAAAAAATTAATGATATCTAAAATGGTTTCTATTATTAATAAAAAATTATAAATTGATTTATAAATTGGTATTTAAATTAGCTACCAAGGTTTTACCTACTAATATTTTAGATTTTAAATTAGTCTTTAAAACACCAATAGAGACTAATCTAGAATATATAGTAGTTAGTAGCTAAAACATTGGTAGTTAATAGTTAGATACCAATTTAGAAACTACTTCATAATTTTTTTAATTAATAATAAAAACTACTTTAGATACCAATAACTTTTTTAGTTTATAAAATGGTCTCTAATTTAGTCAAATAGTAACTAATTATTTTGGTCTCTAAAATTAGTTTTTATTTAATGATTTTCTTATAATAAATTAGTTTCCTAAATTTAACTATGAACTACTTTAGATTCTAAAGTTAGTAGCTAAAACCTTGGCAGCAAATTAGATACTAATTTAGAAATTATTTTTTAATAATAAAAATTACATTATATACCAATAATTTTTTTAGTCTCTAAAATAGTATCTAATTTAATTAATATAGTAACAATTTTTTTTGTCTCCAAAATTAATTTCTATTTAATCATTTTCTTGTAGTGTAAAGTATGCACGCATGTAGTTTTTTCATAATAATTGGCATGAATCATAAACCATGTAAAATTGTTGTTTTGTATAATGATTATTTTAAAAGATATAATAATAATAATAACAATTTTATTTTTATTTAGGGTGTAACAATACATAAAAAATAAATTGATGTTTCCTATTGTTCAAGGTATCCTTAATTAGATTGTGAGTAATCTTGGCTGGGAGATTCTTTTCTAGATCGTGGAGAGACCTTGGTAAGGTGTTTAGAGGTAGAGATACTCACAACTAGTTTAACAAAGCAACTCAATGCCAATTATGATCGGGTAATATAATTATATTTTTGGAGGATGAGTGGTTAGTTGAGTTAGTCTTAATCTTAGGTTTCCCAGGTTGTACTATACATAAATGCACCAAAGAAAAATAGTCGGGAAAGTTAGTTTTCGGACAAAATTTGGGTGGAAGTGAAACTTATAGTGGAGGAAGAGTATGTTTCAATGGGAGAGAGAGATAGAAATACTATTGTTGTGTGAGCTACATATTGTACAAATACATAAAGATGGACTTGACAAATGAAGATGGTTTAGGTGAAAAGGAAGGTGCCTTCTCAATAAGGTCAACATATGCTATTTAAAAAAAAAATTATGGTAAAAATCCTCAATTTAATTTATTTTGGAATGTTAAGGCCCTGCCAAATGCCCAAATATTTACATGGAGAGTATTACTCGATAAACTACTTGCTAGACTTAAATTTAGTTAGGAAAGGGGTTATTCTTAGTAGTAGTGTATGACCTCTATGTGCAATATGTGAGGAATCCATACAACACTTATTTCTGATCTACAAGGTTTCCAATTCCATTTGGAGCACATGATGTAAATAGGTGGGAATTTAGTTTGTTCAACATAACCTGTGATGTCACTTTCAACAACATCATCTTTTAAATCTCAATCAGAAGCAGAATTTGGTTTGGAAAGGAGTATGGACAACAACTATCTAGAGTGTGTGGGAACATAGGAATAAAGTGTTGTTTAAAGAAGGGAGGGTAGATGAGGATGAACTGCTACATATGGCCTAGTTGAAAACATTGATAAGGTTGAAGAACAAAATGCTCGCCTTATTGTTTTCATACTTTGACTGGATATTTTTTCCAGTATAGTGCCTTAAATCTATCACATAATTATGATTTGTGTGGTAGCTAGTATATGTATTTTTTGTATCCATGTTTGGAATCTATTTGTGTTTGCTGTTATCCTCCAAGTTTGGTGTTTTGCATTGTCCACACTTAAGTGGTTGCCTTTTGGGGGGAAAGGTCGTGTGTGCGGTTGTGAAGGGAGTTGTTGGGATGAGAAACAGAGAAGGCAATAAATTATTTTTCCAATCTTGGTTGTAAATTCATCAACAATGGATCATCAATTTCTGGTCAATTGGTCTCCTACACTTTACTTGGCGCAACCTATCTTCCTTTACGGAAAATTGGAGAACATATATCTTGAAGTCATCACAGCTGCAACATACCACTTTTCTCACAAAATTGTATCAACAAAGGGATTCTTGATCATTGACAGGACATCAATCCACGAACACCAAAATCTAGTCAATCTGGGAGAAGCCGAAATCAACCATGATATATATATATATACTTTCTTGAGTTTGCAATGAATATGACAACTGTAACATTATGGTTTTAGCCATCTTAAAGATGGATATATGTTCAACTTATGTTAAGCTAGTGATTTTTGGAATCACGGGAGGGAATTGGGAAGGGAAGGCAAGCGCTTGGATGTAGGAACAATTTAGGTGTTGTGGTTCACCAATTTTGGGGACTATATCAAACTTGGTTGTCTCCCTTTGCTGGTAGAGTTTTTTTTGTTTTGTTTGCACCAATGTTGGTTTGTTGTAAAGATTGATGTTGTTGGCTTTTTTATTTTAAACATTTTGTATCCGGGTTGGAGCATCCCTTAAATGCTCTAATTTATTTATTTGATTCTTTGTTGATAAAAAAAGAGGTTTGTTATTAAACATGTGAAAGTACTTCAAATAGTCTAGGCTCTCTTTTTCTATATTTGTTTCTTTCTCCACCCTCCTTTTCTCTTCCAATATTCTATCTTTTTTATGGTATGTTTAATAATAAAAATTTAATATCTTAAATATTTTTTCATAAAATTAAATTAAATTATCATCCAAACTAAAAATTTAAAAATTTGAATTAATTTTTTCAAATAAACAAATCTAAAAATGAAAAGAAATTAAATTAAATTAATTATAATTTCAAACATTTGAAATTTCTCTAATTTAAACAATATTATTCACACACAACTTAACTGAAAAATCTATAAAATATGAAACCCCTTACCTTAGCCTAAATAGATCGGTTTGACCAATCTAAAAAATGATCTATGTGAACCAAACTTAAACCACCCCATTACATACTACATATTTGGGATTGTACAAAAAAAAAAAATAAAAAATAGGCAAATTAATCATGTATAAGAAAACACTCTTTTACCCTATAATCAACCTTAGAAGTTCACCAAGTCATACAAAAAAAATGATGCAATTTAGTCATAATATATATATACTTTTTGTAATTTTTCTTTCTACATACCCCAATCATATAACAATTTTCACAATTTAGTTCTATTGTTTCTATTTACATAATTTCCTAATCAGTTGTTCTCGTTACATAACAAACTTATTCCATTTGTCACAGTGCATTTCTCCCTTGAAAGTCTTGGATCCTACCACAATTTTTTTTTGCTACATTCCTTCCATTATCTTATAGATTTTAAACAAAGTTAGAGATTAATACACCATTCAAAATGTGTGAATTCAATTAAGTGTTCTTTACCTGTGATCCATGACAATGTCTTTAATTGAGCGGACATAAAAATTTCTAGGTGATCAGTTCTACCACTATTAAAGGTGATGTTGTTCCTATGCCTCCATATCTCCCCTATTACATCAATCCACATACATCTCTAAGCTCTATTTGCTATTGTTGACAACCTTAGTGTTTCTAAACTGTAAAATGTGTTTCTGGCCAACATTGATGTATTGTAAGCTCATTAATACATGCATAAGAAAAATTCCACACTGCCCAGACTACCCTGCAGCTAAAGAATAGGTGACAAATTGTTTCCTCTTCCTTACCACATATGGCACATAAGGTATTACCCAACACTATCCCTCTTCCAACTAGGTTGTATTTTATTGTCACCCTATTTTGTAACAGTTTTCATGCTAGTAATTGCATTGATGGTAGAGCCTTAATCTTCCAAAATTTTCCATCGATGGTCCTATCCTTACCACTTCTCATGTTCAATAATGAGTTATATGTTGATTTTACTATGTAGATCAAAGATTCTCCTTCCTTCCACATCCACTTATCCTCTTCTTCCTTGCATAAAACCTTCTCCAAGAGTTATTGCATGAGCTGATTTACTTGATTTGTTTTCTATTCAAACAAATTTTGCATCCACTCCAGATTCCAAGACAACCTTTCATTAATCCACCTCCAAACTTGTTGTAACATTTCATGTTTGTTGTTAAACAATGTGCATAGTCTAGTAAATTTGAATTTAAATGGTTCTTTATATGTGGATCCATCTTCCCAAAAACTTATATTTTACTCGTCTCCTATTTTCCAAGTGATATTATCTTCAATTGTGTTTCCCCACTTCTCTAATTCCCAAATCTTTTTCAAGTCTTTCCACCAAAGATATTCTCGATTACTCACCCTAGGCTTCCTTAATTCCCTTCACCCGCATATTTAGACTATAAAATTTCCTTCCATGATTCTATCTTATTGATAAGTGTCTAATTTTCGTAATATTTCATATTAAAATATAGACATTTATGAGTATTAGTTGCTAATTTACATATAAAATAATCTTTAATTTATGAATTTATACCTTTTTACATTTTTTATGATCTTTATTTGAATAAGAGCATTTTATTCCCAAATTTGGTGTTAATTTCAGGTTTCTAGGGAAGAATGGAGATTTGGACTAAAGAGGAATGATATAAGCTAAAAAGAGAAATTTGGAAGGTCAGAAACGCACAAAAAGTCCAACTCAGTAGTAGGAATTCTCGCTCAACCGAGCTCATTCTCGCTTGAGCGAGAATGCTCCAGGGCATTTTTAACAATTGATGCCTTTCTTGCTTAAGTGAGATATTATCGCTTGAGTGACAGTGTGTAAGACAAATTAGGCCTTTTTTTTATGTTTTATCATTTAGCCCGTTAGCACGAAACAGGAAGACACTTAACCATAGAAAATTAGGTAAATATGGGGCTAGAGGCTCAATCCTAGTGTGCGAGATTTGAAGGAAAACACCATTGAGTGAATTGTAACCCAATTAGGAGAATGGAAGGTGCTAGAAGTATGTGTGGCTAATTCTACCATTTGGGATTAGGAGTAATCTGTTTGAACTCTTCTATATTAAGGTGATATCTAAATATGATATAATATCTTGTTCTAGATTGATTATTGGTATTGTTGTTTTGCTTTTAAATAGTTGTGACAGTTTGAGAATCTTAAATCTTACTGAAAGGTTTTTTTAGGGTTCTGACCTAAACAAAAATACTTAACATATTTGAGTGCTAGAAATATACTTGAAATGTTAAATGCCATTAACATTTGAGTGTGTTTATGAGTTGTTTTTATAAATATGTGAGAAATTGATATTTAGAAAACCTTCTTAAGAATTTTATATGCGAGAAATGGATATAAATGAATTTTATACGGACATCAATTTCAATCAAAGAATTTAATGTTAATATGCTAATCAAAATACATGAGAGTGAGAAAGATGAAACCTAATCCCTATTTTTCCAATTTGAAGCAACTAATTCTTTGTCTCTTTTTTTATTGATCATCGGCAACACAATCACCTTCAAACACACTTTTTATTGTTCTGTTTTATATTTAGTGATCTTTGTACTTAATAATTCAACTGTTCTTTGTGGGATCGATATTCATTCTTAGGGACAAATTATTACTTCTGACAACGCGATGCACTTGCTGTAGAAAGTCAACAAGTTTTTGGTGTTGTTGTTGGGAAAAAGTTTGATTTTTGAGTATGAATTCCTAAATATTGTAAATATTCTAACTTTTTTTTTTTTTGTTAATGATTCTTGCTTATATTTCTTTAGTTTGTTTATATTTGTTTTATTTATTATTATTATTTTTTTCATAATTGTTTTAAGTTGTTTTTATTTTATCTTCAAATTTATTTTGAATTTATTTTATTTTATTTTAAATTTTTTTATAAAAAAATATTATGTTTTTTTTTTCACTAATATCTTTCAGGAAGAAAGCAACATGGTAGAAGAACAAGCATCACCTAATAGGATGACACTTGGAGATTATGTCATGTACCAAGGGCCAAGGCATTTTTTCTAGTATTGCAATACCTGCTACCGCTAAGGCCTTGGAAATAAATCTCGATTTTGTCACTCTCATCAATGCCTATCAATTTACAACAATGGAGCATGAGGATCCATATTCACCTTTGGATACATTTTATGAATTGGTGGGAGCAATGGCCTTTAAATCAGGTGATATTTTGTATGCGCTTGTTTCCTTTTTCATTGGCATGTGAAGCTAAAGAGTGGCTCAAATCACTTCCAAATTAGAGCCTCACTAGCTGGGAAGAAGTAGAAGAATTTTTTTTGCAAAGATTTTTCCAATTTCTCGCTACATCAATGCAAAGTTTGAAATCTCTATGTTCAGACAAGGAGCATATGAATTCTTTTGTGAGACATGAGAAAGATTTAAGAGGTATTAAGAAAATGTCCAAATCATGGCTTTGAAGATATTACTCAACTGAGCATATTTCTCATTGGTCTCAAATCTGACACAAAGATTCTCTTAGATGTTGTAGCTAGCGGCCAAATGATGGCTCTTGATGTAGAACAAGCGACAAGGATTATTGATGTAGTGGCATCAACTCATTATTAAGCCCCACATGATAGAAAAGGTATTCAAAAACTCTTGGCTCAAAATAAAATTTTGACACAACAGATTGAGCAACTAACTGCACAAATGGCTAAATTGCCCCAACAATTACATGTTGTTCATTCATATCAAAGTCATAGTCAATCAATCAGGTGTAATTTTTGTGGAGGTGATCATCCTAATGGTCATTGTACTTATTAGAACAATTCACCTGAAATAGAGAATCCATCCATGTTGGAAAGAATGAGTAAAGTTAAAGACGCCCTAGCAAAGCGTGGGGTCAATCAAGAAAATAGCACGACAACAATTAAGAATATAGAGATCCAGATGGGACAGATGGCCAAACAAATTGCACAAATTATAGAGAGACAAAGTGACCAGTTTTCAGTCACCAACCAAATCAATCCAAAAGAGCATTGCAATAATGTAGTGATTGAAAAAGAAGAAAAAGAAGAAAAAGATGAGACGAAGGGGAAGAGAGATGAGAAAGAAAGAGAAAACAAAAGAAGTGAGGAGAAAAAAATAAAGAAAAAAAAGTGAAAATAAGGAGAGAGGTGTTCATGAAAAAGATTTATCATATCCTCATGCTCCTTCAAAAAAAGAGAAGGACAATTTTATTTTATTTTTGACAATTTGCTCCCTAAAAATTATTTTGCAGGAAATTTAAAGCAAGATTCAACACTTAAGAGATTTCGAAAGAATAGGAGCTATATTGAAGAGAGAAATATAGAGCTCGAAGATACATACAATGCCATTATTAAAAAAGGCTTGCCTAAAAAATCCAAGGACCCAGGGAGTTTTAACCTTCCTGTGTCTATAGGTGTTTTCTTTGTGGATAATGCTTTATTAGATTTGGGGGCAAGCGTAAATATAATTCTTTTGGGAATGCTGAAGAAAATAGGTGATTTGGAGATTAAACCCACCAAGATGACTTTAAAGTTAGCTGATCGAGTAACCAAGTATCCATATGATGTGGTTGAAGATGTTCTCGTCAAGGTGGATAAATTCACATTCCATGTGAATTTTGTTGTGATAGACAAGAAAGAAGACGAGAAGGTTTTCTTGATACTTGGAAGACCCTTTATAAAGACTGCTAGAATCATAGTTGATGTTGACAAAGGAGAACTTCAAGTTAGAACTCAAGATGAGGAGGTAACTTTAAATCCTTTTTATGGTCTAAAAATATTTAATGCAGGGGAAGAATGTGTACAAAAGGATGAAACAAAGAGAGATTTCCACCTTGAAATAAACAGGCGTCAAGCTAAATGACGTTAAACGAGTGCTTACTGGGAGGCAACCCAATTCATTTTTTTAGTTTTATGTTGTTTTGTTACCTTTGTTGATTTTTTTTTTTTTCAAAATCATGTTTTCTTGCAAGAAGTCTCGCCCAAGCGAGAAATTTATGAAAAGAGGGGTGCTCTTGGGAGTTATCTTGCGCAAGCGAGATATGTCTCGCTTAGGCGAGTTTGACAACGAAATTCTCACTCAAGCGAGTTTTACGTCGAAAACTGGTGTTTTCTCGCAGGAATTCTCACTTAAGCAAATTTTTTTGCAAAAAAAAAGTTAAAAAAAAATTGTTAAAGATACCCCAATTCCTATATGCCTCATAATCATTTTTCAGGTTATGTATTTTAATCTAGGGACATGTTCTATTATTCAGGAGGACAAATCCAGCAAATGAAGCAAGACTATAGATGGAGATTTTAACAAAAAGCTAGATAACTTCTTAGGAAGAGAGGATTGAGCAAAAATATCGTTTTATTTTTCTAATTCTCTTCTTTTCAGTTATTTGAATTTTATTTTAGTTTTTTGTTTAGTTTTTTTATTTTATTTTATTTTTCAATTAATTTGTTTTCTGTTTATTTTATTTTTTTTAGTTTTTTTAATTGCTTATTTTGTATTTTGAATAAATTTGATGTTTTTGTTAGTTTTATGTCTTGAATTATTTTTCTTGAATAAATTTCAGTTTTATTTTTTTTGTTTTCTAGTTTATTTTTCTCAAATAAAAAAGAACTATATATTAATCTTAAATTGTGAAAAAAAGGATTTGTGTATAAATATTAAATAGTGAGCTGAATTAGACCATGTTAGAAAATAAAATATGATTGAATCCTTATTCAAATGTAGTAAAACTATGATACATGAAAATTTAATAGGATAATTGATTAGAAAAGAGAATGACAAAACAAAAAGGAATGAGACCAATTAAACCAAGTGAGTGTGTGAACCTTAAACAGTTTTGAGAGTTCTAATGATGAATTAACAGTTGTGGTTGCTTAATTTTTATTTTGTTACATCATAAAAGAGCATGAATATGATTGAGGCAATTGTTTGTATTAATTAGGAACCCAAGGCCAAATAGCCAACCTTTATCTTATTTGAATTTATTTTTTTTATATCTCCTTTGGGCCAAGAATTTTTGTTATTATTGCACCCTAACCTTTGATAATATATTTTCCTATCCTTTAGCATGTTTATGGAAGAAGAACATAATTGCAATACATAAAGAAAAGGGAATAGTTGGTTCTGATTGTTAAAAGTTCAAAAAGTTGAAAATAGAAAAAATCTATTCCTATCGATAAAAAAAAGAAAAAAAAATTTGAAAATCATAAAAGGTAGAAAGAAAAATGAGGAAAAGTGTGATCTCAAAATAAAAATGGTGATTAGATAACATATATGTTCTCTATAATTGAATTGTAGGTATGTTCTTCTTCTTTAAGATGTGCATTTTGTTATCTAAAAAAACCAATATATTTTAGAAGTCCATCCTCATTACAACCCTGAAAAAGACCTCAAGATTCATGTTTTTAATACGTTTGTGATTTGAAGATGAAATGAAAAGCAATTGTGATTTGTTATGATTCGGTGAAAATAGAAAGAAACACTTACCTGTGAGCATATGAGAAGATATTCCTTGATGAATTGTCATTTATTTGTTTTGATTTGATTCTGGAAGTTGATTGTGTCTATAATTTTTTTATATTTGAATTTGGAAGCATCAAAAGTTTCTAATTTGATATGTTGTTTAGTGAATTAAGTTGTTTGATATTTAATTCTATTGTTCTGTTTTATATATAATGATCTTTGTACTTGATAATTCAATTGTTCCTTGTGGGATCAATATCCGTCCTTAGGGACAAATTATTACTTCTGACAACCCAGTGCACTTTCCGTAGAAAATCAACACTTATCAATCTCTAGGTGCCATATCCATTTTCCAAGTAAAGTTATGTTAAATAATCTTATGTTTAGTACCCCAGGCCGCCTTCCTATTTTGGTTTCCAAACCCTATCCTAAGTACTTCATGCTATTTTCATCTCCTTCCTCCCCCATCCCATAGGGACTGCCTTTGGATTTTCTTAATTGTTTTCATTATTATTTCTAGCATCTTGAAAAATGATAAGTATAATAAGGGAAGTGATGTAAGCACCGATCTAATCAAGCAAAATCTAGCAACGCTAGAGAAATATTTCCCTTTCTATCCTTTTAATATATTCCCTATTTTTCCCACCACCCCTTCAACTCATTTACAATATTTATATCTTTATTTAAAAAGTAGTTTTGTCAGCATGATTTGATAAAATTAATTCCACTTGATATATTAAAATAAGTAGTAAATGTTCTTACTGGGCCTTGAAACAAACTTCTTCTCTTCTAGACTTGTCGGCTTCTCGGTCTTCTATCTTGGATTTGGGCTTTCGGCTACACTGTTCACCGATTTGGGATTGGATTTGGACGCAAATTGTTACACTCACTCGCTGGGCTGGGTCAACTGGAACTTGTGGTCTTTAGTCTCAACTTCATTTCTAGGGTAGGTTTGTGTACCTGCAAGGGGCTCCGATGATAAAGTCTGAATTGAATTTAGTTAATTATCAGATAAAATCCACTTTACTTACCTCTTAGGTTGATCACCTATTTATACTAATTTCTTTTTGGGCCCTAAATGCAATTGGGCTTTTATTTTTTGTTCCTAATATTTATTAAACATACTCCCCATGTTTGGGCCTATTTAATGGGCTTTGCTACAATATTTTACTATTTAATTATTTATTCATTTCTTTTTCCTCTCCACCTTTCGCCCATTTGACCTAGGCTTTTCAACCTTTCAGCTTAGATAGTACACTAGCCCCCCTAGGCGTAAGGAATTGAAAAGACGATATGCCTTTTAAAGAAGACGAAATGTCGTCTTAAATGCTTATAAGGTTTTTGGGAAATGACTTTGATTTTGGCATTTATGAGATTTTGTACATTAAAATGAACTTTCGTACGAAAAGATTGCATAATTTCACGTGTGCCATATTTACTATACCATTGAGGTGAAGGCTTATAATTCTTAATAGTTGGATGCATTTAAATTCAACGATCGTTATTTTACGACGTTTCGTTTGAAAGGGGTTTGGAAACACTATAAATATTTGGTCTCAAATGGTCTACCCCATTGCTTTTACTACTTTTGTATTTTGTATCCTAGAGATATCAACGACTATTCTTAGAAGGTATTACATCTTCCTCAAGCTCTGTTTCCATTTATGACGAGTTTTCAGGGTTTTCGAGCGCGAGTAATGTGACTACCGGGAAGGTTTTTGAGACAAATAAAAACATTCATTCAGATGCTTCATCAACTACTGTATCTCTTGTAAAAAATAAAACTTATGGTGATATGAGTTCAAGTGATGAAGCTATGGATCTTGAGGCTAAGGAAAGATTTGAGAGAGCAGAAGAGAATTGGAGTCTTTGTTGTGGCTATGACTGGGTTAACCCTAAAGTTTGCGAATACTTCTCTTGGTATCGCTATTCTTCAGTCCTTCGTAGTTTTTTTATCTAAAATTTCTATTTAATCTCCCAATGCCACCGAAGAAATTATTTTATTTTTGGCGTTCCCGAGCTATCGACAATGTTTTACAATTAACTACCAATATTTTAGTTACTAACTTTTTTATATTCTAAACTAGTTTTTATTAGTTCTTTATAGAATAATTTAAAATCTAACATTACAATAAAATCTTTGAATAAAAACCAATTTTAGAGACAAAAAATAATTAGTTTCTATATTGACTAAATTAGATATTCTTTTAGAGACTAAAAATATTATTGGTTTCTAAATTAATTTCTATTATTGATAAATAGTTTCTAAATTGATATCTAATTAGCTACCAAGGTTTTTGTTACCAAATTTAGAACATAAATAATTGGTAGTTAAAACCTTGGTAGCTAATTAGATACCAATTTAGAAATTATTTATCAATAGTAGAAACTAATTTAGAAACCAATAATTTTTTATTCTCTAAAACAATATCTAATTTAGTCAATATAGCAAATAATTATTTTTAGTCTCTAAAATTGGTTGTTATTTGAGAATTTTCTAGTAGTGTAAATATTCATAGCTAAAATCTTGGTAGTTTAGATACCAATTTAAAAATCATTTTATAATTTTTATTAATAATTAAAACCACTTTAAATACTAATAACTTTTTAGTCTTTGAAGTAATATCTAAGTTAGTTAATATAATGACTAATTATTTTTTGTCACTAAATTTGATTGTTATTTAATAATTTTTTTTAGTGATATTATGAGACACATATAATTGATTTTTGTTATGCCAAAACATGTTTCTTGGGACTAATAATATTCTTAATGATTAAATTTGAGTAGATATTAGAAAGTACAAAGATTGATTGGGATTTGGCATTGAGAATTAGGAAAAAAATTGAAGCATGAGTTTGGTGAGAGGTGTTTGAGAAATGGTGAGAATGAGCATGCATTGTCTTTGGCATGTTGCCTGTGCTCACTAAGACAAGCCAACAATTAAATGGCAAAACAAATCTTAAGTGACCCAAAAGAGAATCTAGGCTCAGAACTCTTAGTACAAGGTTTGGAGAAGAGTCCTTTTCCCACAGTTTCATCATCAATTTTTTACTGTTCATTTGGGGCCAACCCTAGAGACACCAATTTCAAAGCCAATTCACTTCTGACGTTTGCATGTTTGGTGTGGATCAAGATGCAAGGAAGGAACTAGATTATCATGTGTAGGATATAATTACAAAATTATATTATTTTAATGTTCATTACATGCATTGTTTAAGTATTATATATAATCAAAATTATTTTTTGTGTGAATGTTTAAAAAGTGTAATGAACTGAGATTTTAAAAGGACGAAAGGATTTTATAAATTTATAAGATGTAAATAACTCCACAATATTTGAATCATATATTATTCAGTGAATGGTTAATGAAGATTTTATCTAATTGTATGTTTAAATGAGGTTGTTTATATATTATTAATCCTTTTGAAGACATTTCTTATTTCTTTTTTTTTATTTATGGATCATTAAAAAGTATGTAATTTTTACATTTTGGTACTATGTATTATTTTGTCTCACTTATATAAAAACTATGTTTTGTATTGCTTATATGAGTAAGAAAATATGAAAATATGAAAATTCAAAATTAGGTTTTTTCTCTATAAACAATTTCTGTAAGTGAATGTATAAGAAAATTATTAGTTTTATTATGAACAATATCAAATTGGTATCAGAGATGATTAGATCCAACAATACTATTGTTAGCTTAAGAGGAGTGAGTATACAAAAATTGAGACAGAAACATATTTAGTGAACGAGGAATAAGAGAGTTGTCATAGTCATAAAAAATATATTATAAGAGAGTCAGATATGACCAACAATTATAATATTATATGGTCAAAAATACTATAAAAAAATAATAAATAAATAAATAATAATAATAATAATAATAATGGTAATAATAGTAAGGGTAAATTTTTTATTTTATAATATATTAAAATGAAAATAATATTTTAATAATAATAATAATATTATTACTAATATTAATATTAATACTAATTATTATAGTATTAATAAAAATCATAATATCAATAATGTTAGTAATAATAATAATATTATAAAAAAAAGTTTTAATGAAGATTAGTTATGTTAATAAAATCTAAGAAATTGATTTAAGTAATGAAGTTTTTTTTAAAATACGTTTAAGTTCTAAATGTTATTGTAAAATTTCAGTAAAATAACATAAGTTTTTGTAAACTTTCGTTAAATTTTAAAGGTTTATTTTAAAACTTCATCAAAATAATAGAGTTGTTTTTAATCTTTGATGAATTCCAAAGGTTTATTTTAAAACATCACCAAAATTATGGAGGTTTTTTAACCATTTTTAAATTCCAAAAGTTTATTGTAAAATCACAGCAAAATAACGAAAGTTTTTTTAACTTTTGTTAAATTTCAAAGGTTTATTCTAAAACCTCAATAAAATAACGGAGTTTTTTTTTTACCTTTCAGTAAGTTCTAAAGGTTTATTCTACAACATCAACAAATTAATAGAAGTCTTTTTAACTTTTATTAAGTTTCAAAGGTTTATTCTAAAATCTCAACAAAATAACGGAGGTTTTTTTAACCTTCGTTAAATTTCAAAGATTCATTGTAGAACCTCAATAAAACACTCCAGATTTTTTAAACTTCAATAAACAAATATAATTAAATTTATTTATAAATAAATAATTAAAAACTATATAATTTTAATACACTACAAGAAAATCATGAAATAGAAATCAATTTTAGAGACTAAAAAACATTAGTCACTATAATGACTAAGTTAGATACCATTTTAGAGACTAATTTTTTTGTTTGTTTCTAAATTAGTTTCTATTATTGTTAAATGATTTCTAAATTGGTATCTAATTAGTAACCAAGGTTTTTGCTGCCAATTTTAGAATCTAAATAATTGTTAGTTAAAACCTTGGTAGCTAATTAGATACCAATTTAGAAACTATTTAACAATAATAGAAAATAATTTATAAACAATTTTCTTTTTAGTTTCTAAAATACTCTCTAATTTAGTTACTATAGCAACTAACTATTTTTTGTCTCCAAAATTGGTTTCTATTTCATGATTTTCTTGTAGTGATATATTTTATAAATAAAATCTCTAAAATTTTACAAATAAGATTTCTAAAGTTTAAAAAATTTATTTTAAAAACTTAAAATAACCTTGGATAATAAGTATTTCAACAACTGATTTTGGATAATAAGTATTTCAACAGTATTTGCATATTTCTTATGATTGATTGTAGTTGGTTTATATAATTCTTTGTTTCTTTTTATGAGTTCATACTTCAAAAAACCTGACTTATTTTGTTTTAACTTTTGATGTATGTATATTTTATTCGCAATTTTAGTTTTAGTTATAATTTTTAATATTTAATTCTCATAGTTTTGAAATATTTTAAATTAAGGTATTTATTTTAAAATTCATCTAATAATTAATTCATTGTGAAAGTGAGAAGCGATAAAGTTAATTTCTCCTTGTAACATGTTCTTGCAATCTTTAGCCAAGAACACACGTGGCTTTGAAGCCCAACCCTGACAAATAATGCAATAATTTAGGATATATAAAGTAGTGATAAACACTAGTAGTTGTCGAGCTAGGTAACAGTAGCTTGTGACCCAGGTTGGGACAGTAAGGTGATGGAATAAGAATTATTGGAGTAAGAAGAAGATAGTGCCTTATTTAGTGTTTCTTTTTCTTAGATATAATAGACATAGGTGTTGCTGAATTGTGATTTCTTGCTAGGACTTTCGTTGTCGGCCATTGAGTCTGTATTAGAGAACAGTGTGTCTACAGTGGAAGAGAGAAGTTAAAAGGATCATTAGAGATGGTGGAAAATGGAGTTGAAGGTTATTTCAAACAACAAGTCATTAAACGAAAAAATTGAAATTCATGGTATTTTGCCGAGATTCTTACCCATGGTATTTTACGAAGGCTTTTAAACCCATGGTATTCAATGGAGGTTTTGAAGCCCATGATATTTTTACGGAGGTTTTGAAAGACATGGTATTTTACAGGGTTTCTGAAAGACTTTTTCAGAGGTTTAAAAAAACCTCGGGTAACACGTTCCCTAGGATGGTTTAGCAGGGAAAATTGCAACCCTGAGTAAATGACTTAATAGAGGTTTTAACCCTGAATAATGGAAAAATAAATCTCCGTTCAAACCATTTTTTCTTATTAATATTAATAATGTTATTAATAATATTAATAATAAAAATAATTATAAATAGTATTAATTTATTAATAATAATAATATTAATACTAATATTATTATTATATGTATTTATAATCATAAAAACATAATAAGAACAATAATAATAATAATAATCATATCATAATTATTAAATTATCTTAATGTTTTCCTTTGCAGTTAGTGAAACAAGGATTAATTTTCTATATTAAATTTAGAAATAAAAATAATAATAAAATAGTAAAATTAATAAATAATATTATTAATTGACGAAAAATATATTATTAACGAATTTTTTATTGTTGCTTTTTTATCGATAATTTCTATTTACTGATGAATTTTGACCTTAAGTAAAAATTAGTTTTTTTTAGTGAATATTGTTCCACTTTAGACAAAATTTAAAATATTTTCACTAAACCATTGAAGTTTCAGTTATTTTAAAAGATTAATACTTTTTAATTTTTTATTAATGTTTCTTCCTACACTTCATCAATTATTTTTTCGCACCTTATCAACTTCCAAATTTAATTTTTTAAAAATAAAAGTAAGTCAACTGGAAATGGAAATTTAGAAGAGAAAAAAAAAATATTTCAGAATAACCTTTCTGAAACAACTATTTTGCCTTATGAAATGTAGAACTATTTGGCTTTTGAAATTCGATTTTTGGAATTAATGGAGTGCATGAAGAAATTTGAAAGGTGTAGAAAGAGACATCCTTTTTATTATTATGTGATTTAGCAGACTAGCCCATCTCACCTTATACTTAATTCGTGCGAATTATGGATTATACGATAACCGGGTCAAAGGGCGAAAGTCTATCTCGCATTTTTTCATAGCGGGTTGCACGCTAGTCCGCATGATCTACCTGGATTGTCATTCTAATATTTGTAGTAACTAATGTTGTAATGATTGTTACTTGGTAAGAAAATTATAAGATAAAGAAAGATAGAATAAATTTTACCTTATTCGTCCTACATTTAGGGTCAATATTCAATTTAGTACAGTGGTTTTTAAAAATATCAATTTTGTCCCTATGTTTTTTAAAATGCATCCAAATTGGTCCTTTCTGTTAAGTCTCACCTTACAGCGTCAAGTGTTGTTTATGTGGTAGAGAGAGGTGCGATTGGGTGTTGTGTGAGGTGTGAGGTGTCAAGTGGCGTGGATTGACAGATTAGGGAAAAATCAATTGGGGGTTTAGGATTTTTGAATTGCAATTGGGGGTAGCAACAAGAAGACGTCTGGGTCCCTCATTATGTTAACATCCAATATCCTTCCATTCAAACAGTTAACGCATGGACACCTAATCTTTGCTCCATCATGACCACTATTAATCGCGTTACGTTTCCCAAATTGTATAAATTCTTCTACTCCTCTTTTGTACTCATCACTTATGCGAACAGAATTAATCCAATTTTGATCTATTATATTCTAAAATAGTCATTCATGTGTTGTTTAATTAGTGTTCTATCTCACGCGTTTACCGAGGGTCAAATACCCCCGGACTCAATACCAACACGTATCAATTGCTGAGGGTCGAAAACCCTCAGACTCAATACAAACACAATAATTATATTCTAAACTAACAACTAACATAATATAAATACAAATTATAACAAATACTAAATAATATAAATTTTTAAAAATACAAATTATAATACATAAAAACAAATTCATAACATTAAAAAAAATCAAAAAATTTAAAACACCACCAACCTTGTGTGAAGGCAACGTTGGTGAAGAGTATCACGGGAGCGCCAACAATAGTGGCTGCAGCGGACGCAGCGGCGAACACGGAAGCCGCGACAGAGCAAACCAAAAGCCACAGAAGAACAGACGAGGCAATGAAACAGTACTTCGAGCAATGCAAGAAACTAAACAAAGTAAGAAAAACGAAAAAGATTTATATACCATTAGTGAAGAAGAAAGAGAGCTTGAACAAACTTACAAAGGCACGAATACAAAATGAATGAAGCTGCAAAAGAAGAGATGAACTTGATGCGCAAACGCTAGCAAGAACAGTGCAAACGCGAAACGCAAAGAGGAGAAAGAAAACAAGAAAGCGTAAGTGGCTCGCTTAAAAAATGAGGGTAAAAACTGATTTAAGAATGCGGCTATTTGTAATAGCCGCATTTGTAAATCAAAGCGCTTGATTTATGAATGCGGCTATTACAAATAGCCGCATTTGTAAATGAACTTAATTTCAAAAATGCCATCGGGTTTTTAAAGACTGTGTTTAAGTGTAATCCCGCACTAAATAAACAGTAGTTGTTTTTATTAGTATGGCCTTAAACAAGAGGAGGGTGAATTGTTTATGAAAGATTTTCACAAACTTCAAAGGTATAATGAAGGCCAATAAAGAATCACAGATAAAGAAACTAAGGAAAGCAAAGCAAAAAGTTGTTTTAGTTGATTTCTAGAAAATCAACCGGTTGTTTTTGCGATTAAACCGGTTGTTTTGATCAGCAGTTAATAAAAACCACTTAAAACATATATATGTGAGATCAGGGAAAGAGAGAATCACACAAATAGATTTATACTGGTTCACTCTTACAACAAGAGCTACATCTAGTCCCCAAAAATCCCCAAAAACCACTAGGTATTCCACTATTCAATCAAAACCAGATTACAAACACCACAAACCAAAGTAGTGACCTTGAACCCCTCAAGAATACACTACCTTTGCCAAACCACACCAAGAGTGTTGATCTTGAACATCTCAAGAACACACAACACTCATACAATAATCAAGGAAGAAGGGAATAGAATACACCTGGGTATTACACAGCTTAAAGTTCAGAATTACAACCCAATCCTATTCCACACAATTAAGAATGATCCAAAGCTATTTCAAATCTTGGAAAAACTGCTTTTGATAAACTCTTTTTCTTACTCCAAGATTAGGAGCGTAAAACCACCTTTATATAGACAAACCAAACGGTCAAAAGAATTTAATAAAGGAGCCAAGGTACTTAGGATCATTTAAAACATATTACAACCACTTAACAGAATTCTGTTAAGGTTTTCAGAAAAAACAATCTGTTGTTTCAAAATTTCAACATGTTGAAATTTCAACAGCCATTTAGAAAACCCATCTTTTCAAAAGGTTAAAGATTCAAATGAACTTGGATCATCTTAAGGAATGAATTAACAAGTTTCAAACAACTAGACAACACACACACACCCAACAACAAGGTCTTCAAGCTTTCCACTTGGATTTGGAGACATCAAAGCATCTTGTTCAACAATCTCCCCCTATTTGATGAAGACAAATCTCTGGTTTGTTTGTGTTGTTGTTTTTGAACTTGAAAGGTCAAACAAAACAAAATTTATGCATATGCAAAACAAGTGTACCAGCAGGATACCAAGGCACATAAAACTAGTTTTCTGCAAAAGCCTTTAAGCAGAAAAATCAGTCAAATAACCATAAAAACCAGTGCCAAAATGAGACTTGTGTGCAACAGAACTATGGTGAATAAGAGCATGGAAGCAGCAGAATTTAAACCATGATAAAACAAGATAACACCAGAGTGTAGCAGCAGTAATACAACTCATAAAACCACACCATTCTCCCCCTATTTGTCTTCACAAATAGAATGAAAGAACGGATAAAAACAGAATAACCTATTTGCATAAGTGTTTTCCAGCATTGAAAACCAGCATATAGCAACAACATAATAAACCAGAAAACCAGTGTGTGTAGCAACAACAAATCTTTGATACCATATTAAAAATTCCAGCAAAAATCTGTAGGGTATCAAAGCTTATGACAGTAGCGGAATTTGCACAAAAAATTAAAGCACCATAGAGTCTAAGAAACCACAATTTCCCCCCCTTTCTTTTTTTCACCCAGCAGTTCTCTAAATGAAAGAAAAATGTCGCTTTCTTGCCCAAGACAAAGAGATCCAAACCAGTGTAATATTCACATAAGAAGGCTATACATTCAAAGTCAATGTTTTCTTCAGTCCACTCACCCTTCAAGATAACATTTAATATCTCAGTCCTTTCCCTTTGATCTGAAACATCAATTCCAAATGCTTGAGGGAGACATCAAAGTATTGCTTTCATCAAGTTTTGAAAGACGATTAGTAGCAATAAGGACCAAAACTTGAGCATTCTGAGCAGTAGTAAAACCATCTTACAGAGCTATGAATTCAGTTTTAATGCTTATCATCAATCTAGGAATCTTCTATCCTATTGCAGAATTTCAACCGCTTGTTTCGCATAATTAATCGGTTGTTTTTCTAGACAGAATTCCAGCTTTTACAAAATGATGTTATGTTAATCTTCTTCTGCATAATTCTTTGTATAACCCTGATCTGTATGATTGATTTCATCGAACACCACATGGACAGACTCCCCTACAGTCATGAGTCTCTTGTTGTAGACTTTATATGCATGGCTAGTTGAAGAATAGCCAATGAAGATGCCATTCATAAAAATCACTAAACTTATAAGAAAACAACATACATATACCCTTATGACCAGATTCTGAGGCATACATATTGCATATTTGACCAACAACTGGCTTTGAAAAGCATAAACAGATTTAACCATTCATAAGCAATTATAGCAGCTTTATTCAGAGGTCTCAAAGGCAAAACAACTGGTTGTTTTGTACTTTCATTTGGTTATTTTCTGTGACAGCAAGGAGAATATTTTCTAGAACCAAGTAATCACCTTTTAAAGTGATGAAAAGTGCAGTATGCAATCTGTTCATACTTTAGCAATGATAACCCCAAAAGATTCACTCTTTTTATTCTTGAAGATCCTCTTTTTGAGCAACCATTGTGCATGTGCCTAGAATGACTCTTGACTTTCAAAGACCTTTGCAAGACATACGCAAATGAAAAGTATAGGTACAAGGATTGACTCTGCTCTTGATGTTCTTCCTTTTAACAGTCATTCTTCAAGCCCAAAAGTGATTCTTGGCTGCCAAGGATACCTACAAGATAAGATTAAGAAGCAAGATTTGGTTCCCTTATGAATTTGGGTCCAATGATGTTAGTAGAAGTCTTAGGAACCTCAGAAACCTTAGGAACCCATTTCAAAATACCTTTAGGAACAGAAAACTTCCTAATATTGTAGAATCTAACTGAGTGGCCTCTTTTCATGCAATAAAAACATGTAACAACCGGTTGTTTCGATTTTTCAATCGGTTGTTTTTCTGGCAGTTTTGGAAAAGACTTTGAAAACTCAGTTTTCTTGCTCTGTGGATTAAAAACTAAACCTGCTTTTCCAAAAACACAATTTTGAGATGCCAAGACAATCTCAAAGTTGGATTTTCCCTTTTGAAAGCCTATCCACAATTTTCACAAGGCAGTGAACCTTCTTTTCAAGAGATTCACAATTTTCACAAACAAGTGAGTCACACTTGCAAGAAGAGTTCTTGTAAAGCATTTCTAGATTTTCAAAATCAGTTTTTGATTTCTCCAACTCTTCTTCTAGTGCCTTGACTCTGTTTTCAAGCTAGTTATTCAACCCTTTTAACTGGTTGTTCAATATTGCCAATCGGTTAGCTTCCTCTTGTGTTTCTTTAAAAGCTTGAAGAAGTTGACTATAATTTTCAGCATTTAAAGAAGTACAAAACCTTACACTGCTTGTGTCACTTTCTTGTCTAGTCATTAGACATACATTTGCTTCTTCTTCATAACTTGAAGAGGAGCTTGATGACTCATCATTGTAAGCTCTTCTTGATTTTCCTTTCTTCTTATGCTTCTTGAAGTTTTTCCTCTCTTTGTTGGGACATTCGGTTTTAATATGACCTGTTCATCACATCCAAAGCATGTATATTTGTTAATGTTAAACACAATAGGTTTCTTGTTATCATACCTATTGGATGAGTCACTTTTGTTGTTTCTCTTCTTTAGGAAATTTCTGAATTTCTTAAACAGCAAGCTAAAAGTTTCCTCTTCACTCTCATCACTTGAGTCTTGATTCTTCTTGTGCTTGACAGTAAGGCAATGTTTCTCACATGGTTATCTTCACTCTCTTGAATGTTGAGTTTATTCATCTTCAACTCATGCTCCCTAAGTTTTCCAAACAAGGAGGTTGTAGTCAAAGATGTCAAGTCTCTTGATTCTGATATAGCTGTGACTTTAGGTTGCCAAGATCTATCAAGACATTTGAGAATCTTGATATTCAACTCTTCTTTGTCAAAGACCTTTCCAAGACTCATGAGATGATTGACAATGTGAGTGAACCGCTTTTGCACA
>Ga0123342_1001091_pt1 | contig 45146 bp, 21 predicted proteins | sample Turbeawhitnodule_FD_89960 | JGI IMG/M metagenome (GOLD analysis project Ga0123342, IMG submission 89960) | Root nodule microbial communities of legume samples collected from Mexico - Turtle bean Mexico white nodule | ecosystem: Host-associated > Plants > Roots > Nodule | place: Mexico: Nepantla...
AATTATATGCAATTATTGTATGCAATATTTGACGATATTGTACCCAATTATATGCAATTAATTTAATAATTATAGAATCTCATGATTAGTATCCTACCTAATTAGATTGTAAGTTGGGAGAGAGAAACTCCTTATATATTTCCTATACATGAGTGATGTAATATACACATAAGATAATAAGAAACATCTTTTCTTCTTACAATTTTTTATTATTTTCTTATATAAGTTGAACTGGAATTTATTGAAATAAATTAGAAACTAACTAGAGTTATATTATAAGTAAACTTTGTAAGTCAGAATAAGTTGAACTTCTTTGGACTTTAGTGATTCCACTATATGGAATGGAAGAAGCTTATTAACTGAAATGAGATTAAGAAATGCAACCTCGTTTTCAGTGTTAGTCATTGAAGGATCGACACAAGAACAGGTTGATAACTGGGCGTATAAGCCAAACTTCTATTCCTTATTTCATTGAAAATATATATTTTTCTTTAATATCTATTAACAGGTGCGACTATGTCGTAAAAGTCTTTGAAATATCTTTTAAAAAAACTAGTTAACCCAAAAAATTCTTCATTTGCATTTGTAGTTTTGACTTTTTCTTCATATACTTGAATTCCATTGGAGCTCACAACAAAATGATGTTTAAATTAATGATTATATTTAATATCTAACTAATTGTATGATTACCAGAGCTAACTTTTTTTAATTTGTTTAGCAAATGAATGACCCTTGACAAAGGATGGAGGATAGTACATGAGGATAGAGGATGGTACATGGAAAGAGCAAATGAGACTTTCTTGAAAATAGAGAAAACATATAAAATAGTTAGAAGTGATATGTTTGGCATCTGATTATAACTAAAAAGAATTTTTTTTATTAAAATAGAATAATTTTAAAATTATATTATGTCACATAAATATTTTCTTGAAAATAGAGAAAACATACATAAGTGGTGATATACACTTATATGAGTGATGATTTATATTAGATTACAACTTAAAAAGAGAAATACTTTTAAAAATAAAATAATTTTAAAATTATATTATGTAATATTATAATTATAAATTGGTGTCTTTCACTGTACACTAATTAACATTTTTTTAAGAAAAAAGTTAATTTTATTTATTTAAGAAATTTTGATAAGTATGATGAATGAGTTTACAAAAACATTGTGATATGTGAACTTATGATGTGATTAGGATTGGAGAATAATCTAATAAAGGAGACAAAAAGAGCTTCAAGATGAGAAAAAAATTAAAACAAGTATGAAAAGAAAAGATAAGAAGAAGAAATAAAAAAAAAGTCAAGAGGAAGATTAAAAGAAATGGAAAAAAAATAGAGAGAAAATAAAATGCAAGCTTTTAAAGATTAATGAATATTTTATAAATTCATGAGATGTCCAATGTCCAAGTTCTCAACATATCACTCATCTTTTTCTTATTTTGATCAGACATCGTTAAAATAAAATTCTTCTTCTTGCTCAACAACAAAATCTATCTAACTTTATAGACTCACCCATTCTTTTTAAACTATTGAACAATAGCCTTATAAAATCCCACTTTTATGTGAAGTTACATCATTTATTTTATATGAGTTTCTCATCATTTCAAATGACTCCCCTTGAATAGCTTGAAATGATTTAAGACATTTAAAATGAAAAAAACATAAGAAAACTTTTAATTAGTCAACTTCTTTGACTTGAATATATGATCCTTGATGGAATTATATTGAGTTGTCTTCAATAAACTTTTTATGTAATACAAAAATACCAAATACCCTTATTCAAAAGAACATGATTAATTCAGTTGGGAATGTCATATTATGATAAAAGTCAAAATCTTATTTTTTATCTTTATTCCTTCGATATTTAACTCTTTAACTTTAGAATTTGAACCTCAAACAATTCTTATACGCTTGTGCCTTAATAAAGTCTTTAGTTGCACAAGTATTATGTTTGAAAAACCCAACCTCAAATATGTCCTTCGTTGTATGAATTTGTTAAATTTGTCCTCATCTTTATCAAGTCAAACCTCTATTGACCCAACTTTTGAAAATAGAAAAGGTGGATTGTTATGGGTATCTGAAAGTTGAATAGATTTTCTAAGAAAAGTTGACCTAAAGCTTTTCATCCAATTTCTTGGTGAATTGAAGGATGAGGTCATGGTAACTGGTGCAATAAAAGCATAGAAAAACATGAAAAAGACAAAGATCTACCCAAACATAAGCACACCACTAAAAGCAATGCGATTTAAGTTTAAAAATATTTTCAAGAAATTGTACAAAATTTTTGTCTACATTATGACGAGTAACATTTTAATTAATTGAAAGCTTGAAAGCAAGAAGCATCAATGCAACAGTTTACCATGGAATGCATCAAATTTATTTGGTTAAAAACAATAAATAATGAATTGTTTCATATACAAGGCAATGTTTTAATAGTTTTAACATATTGAAATGGAATAGAAAATTTTAAACAATGCCAATTTAAAAGCCATTGAAACATTAATGATTTTAATTCAATAAACCAAAATTTTAATATATTAAATGTGTCATCTCAAGACCTTAATAAACTAAATTGTGTTTTTGATCGAGGAAAACTAATCTACCAATTTTAAGTGTTTTTAATTGATTAATAACTAACTTTTTCATTATTAAATCATGAATAATAGTATATATTTTTTTTGAACTAAATTTATTCATTTATTAATTATTAATATATATATATATATATATCTAATAAGTAAAAGTAAGTATATTTATAACTTTTACAAAATTTTGAAATTAAATTAATACTAAAAAACATATTCTGATTGAGTTTAATTTACTTCTGAAATTAATTTTATTAGATGTATTTCAACAGAAGATACTTAGAAATACATGCATTAGAAAAGAAAATAAACAGTATTGAACCATTTGCATAAAACAAAACCATAGAAAAATCATAAACACAGAAAACAGTTCAACAATATGCACTGAAAACGAAATAAAAACAAAAAAAAAAACAAAAAAAGGAGAATGCAACATTACATAGCACAAGAAAACAAGGAGAAAACATGAATCAGAAAACAAAATTTAGAGGTTAAAAGTTTATTCACAACTGATATCAATACCAAAAACAGGTTTATTCACAACTGATGTCAATACCAAAAACAGGTTTATTCACAACTGATGTCAATACCAAAAACAGGCAACAAGCATAAACCCTAATGCATAAACCAAAGAAAAAACACACTACAAACTGTTTTCTATCATTCAATTTTCCACTCTTATAATAGTGACAACGTTGATGATAATTTTATTTAAAATTATGAAATTTAAAAAACTAAAATACGTAAAAAACTAAAGTACCTGAAAAAAAAGACACGTGTCTGTCAACTATAAAAAATGCTAGAAATATAATTTTCCTTGCTTATAATTTATATATAGTATATAGACTCTAATCCAAGTATCTATTAACAAAATGAATAGTGTGTCATTTTACGAAATATAGAGATGGTAACATGAAACTAAACAAAAGAAAAACTACTTACAAAATTACATTAATAAGTATTTTATTGTGATTCTAGAAAGTCCAAATCAATTCCAAATCTAAAATTAATTTTTAACGTTAAACTAAACATAAAAATTTAACAAAATCACGTTACTTAATATTATAACAAGATTCTAAACAAAGGATAGGATATTACTGCTAGTACAGTACAAAAAGCTTCTCACTCTCCATTACATGAAAATAAAATAAAACATCGGGAGAAAAGTATTACATCAGAAATAATCAACTATACATATAGAAAATTTGAAACGTATTCATTCCGAGATTACCTTCAAGCTGCATAACGATCAAGATGTACAATTTTTGTTGTATAAAGACAGAAATACAAGACGAATTTGAGAGCTATGGGATACAAAGTAACACAATAAATAGTTACAATTTTGCAGGTGGCGTCAAACATACACTTCTAGGGGCTGTTAACAAAGTAGCACTAATATTTGTTGAAACTGAAAACTGCCCGGGGAAGAGATATTGACTGTTATTTACAATATCAACGCACCTGTGTGTCCAATCCAAAGTTAGCATACATAGACAACGCAGGCAAAGTCAGCACAATAAATCACCCAATTCTATGCTGGTATCTGGAAAAAAATTCCATCCTTGTCTGGCTTGAAAATTGTTTTTGATATAAATCTTTGTATCATGTTTCCTCTAGCTATGTGAGTCTCTTTAATATAGCTTTCATATATGAAAGTAGAAAAGCCCTTGAATGTAAAGCTGAATACATACAACCGTGACAGAATCAAACACCAAGAATAAGAAGAACGCAAGAGCGAACTCATTATGTAATGGTGTCAATAAACCAATTCATTTCTGTGTAGCTGGTAGATGCTACTCGCATATAATACTTAAACTAGCATAAATACGCTGAATAATCCAATAAAGTATTTATGAGAAACATATAGGAATGCTTCTGAGTAAAAAAGATTACAGGAATTTTATTTTTACATAAAATTCACTAACCTCCATCGATGGATTCTGTTGTTTGAGATTGTTGCTCTTCAAATAAAGATTGTATTCTCTGCAATAAACAACATACCCGGGTTTTTAACCAAAAGAAAAAAATCAACTTCAGTTCAGATACATGCAACTAAATCATTTTCCTTTTCGTGACCTTTTTATTCTATTTCAACCTCAGGCCAATTATTAAACTTCCTGTTTCTTCTCATCCTCGATGCCATTGATTAAATAACAATACAATATCTCATGTACATTTTCTACCTTTACGGAGCTTCCAACTTCCTCTAGTTTCTGCATTAGTAGCTGCTCTCCAGAAGGTTTAGAATCATGTTTCAATGACTTTGATGGAGACATCTGAAAGTTACAGAAAACAATGAAAGTTGAGAGGGACAGAGACAAAAAGTAAGTAACGTGAGCAATGAGGGCTAAGCAATATAAAGGTTTACCGGGTTAATGACTTAACACTATCGGTCACCCACTTCCCAGAAGAAATAAAAAGTTTTATATTTATTCACAATCTGGCATAGTGATGACCTACCATCAGATGGTGTGGAACATCTTCAAATGTAGAAACCTGTCTTGACATAACCTCATTTCTCATGTTTGATAGACGCATCATAACTGCCTGAAAATAATGGAAGCATTGCAAAGAGTAGTTCCACATAAGCCATGCTATCAACTTGATGAGGAAGACGGGAACCACGAGAAATTTCTGACTAAAAACGGTTTTAGGTTTTGGATATGTGGGTAAAAGAAGGATACCTACCTTCCTGAAAGCATTTGGGTTCGCAACCCCCTGGATTTTAACATCATCGCTGGGTGGCCTTCTAACTCCAACATTTTCAATTCTAAGAGAATAGACACCAAAAAGTGATTGCAAGTATCCTATGAATAGGCACAACCAATCACCAACTAGAAATTAAAACCATACGACCATAAAACAATTACTATATATGGGAAAACTTAATAAAAAAACAAGAAAAGAAACCAATCACAACAGATAGTGTCAACTGAATGGAAGAATAAATAATGTAAATACAAAGAGTAATCCTATCAGAAACGGTCATACATGGTATTAAGTACAACTACCTCAGTTAAAAAGTCATATCAATAATAATTTCAGACTAATTGACAATGTATCATTTGGTAATTCTTCTTATACATTGTCATGGTGAAGAGTATCCACCATTGTCAATGATTAATTTTCTCTGGGGAATCTAGATGGAAGGAGTTTCCGCACCCAACCATGTTTTTTTCTTTCACAAGACTCAAAAGAAGACAGAGTCCACAATTATAATTCTCATATCTTACATGATCAAGTGTTCCACAAGGGTTTTCTCCAGCTCTTGGGAGAACACCAGTTAAATAGGAATCATAAATCTAAACCATTAAATCATATTTAAATAAAATGAGAAAAAACTTCATTCATTTAATGGATTTTAATTTTAATATAATTTTTTTCATTACATTTCATCCCATCCCTTCTTCAAACCAAAGCACAATAATACATAAAAAAAAAACTGAAAAAACCGCACCTTGTTCAACCACAACATCTGCCACAGAGTGCAACAAAACGTGCTTCTCCTTCTTCAGCACTCCAAAACACGGAAATGGCACCGGCCTCGTAACCTGTGCCACACAACCACAAATTCATAAAATTCTGATTTCACCAAAAATAAATAACGATAACAAAAAGGTAAAAACAGAAGAGAGTATGCGTGCCTTGTAAACAATAGCATTTGGAGTGAGATAGAGGGTTCTAGAACGAATATCCTTCCTCAGTATGAACCTTCTGACTGGGAGATAAAGCAACATGAGGAATCCAATGCCCCAAGCCAGAATCAGCAACACCGAGTAAAGCACCCACTGCAACGTTTGGTACTTCACGAAACTCTGTTCCATCTCCCGAAACGACGCCGCATAGAGCACCGCCTCCGCGTCGCGCTCATTCTCCTCCAACAAACTCTTCTCCAACCTCTCTATTTCCACCACCTCCTCCGTCGTTCCCATAATAACCCCCAACAACCAACCCATTCAGCCCCTGCCATATATTGCTTCACACTAATGGGCCTAACTTGGACTAAGCCCAAAATATTTGGGGTGTTTCTTACTGCACCCCAACAAATGGCTTCCTGCACCCTTAATTTTAGGAAAATATCATTTTACCCCTTTTCAAAATGACTTCCAAATTGTTTTTTATGAAATATTTCTGGAACATACTTTCCAAAAAAAATTTTATGAATTCCAAATTTATCATTATGAAATTTAAAAAAATATGTTCTGAAAAGAATATTTCAGAATGTTTTTTTGCCTTCCATATTTTTTATTCTGAAAATGCACTTTTTCTCATGAAACTCTTATTCTGAAAAAAAACCCATAACTAGTAGAATTTCTATTCCGGAATCATCCAAAGTTATCATAATCCTAGTATTTCAAAGAATGTAGGGTACAGAAAGAAAAATGTAGGAGTGCAAGAAGAAATACCCAAATATTTGTCCAAAAGCTCGGTCCAAAATTATAAAACCTCGTAAACCCTTTCCCGTAGAAGGGAATAAGAGAAAAAATAATGGGGACGAAGAAGCTTAGCGAGGGAGTGAAAAGCGAGGGTAATGGCAGCAACGACAACGTTTTTGCTTCATGCTCCTTCTCCAGCCTTGGCCTTGATTCCAATTTGTGTGAACAACTTCGTGGTATTTTTTTTGGGTTGTCTAATTTTGGATGGGTTTATTGAGAGTGTGACACAATTTGATTTTTAATTTTTTTATTATTTACAGAGAGGTTGGGGTTTGAAGTTCCGACGCAGGTGCAAGCTCAAGCGATTCCTGTTATTCTCTCTGGGCGTCATGCGTATCCTTATTGTAGTTTTTGGTGTCTTTTTGCTGAGATTTTTTTTTTATAGGAAAACCTTACTTGGATTCTTTAATGAGGAATTTTAGATTGGTAAATGCTGCAACGGGCACGGGGAAGACTGCTGCTTATCTCGCTCCGATTGTTCATCACTTGCAGGGTTATGAAAATCGCATTCAGCGCTCTGACGGGACATTTGGTGAGTTTTGTTTTTGTTTTGAGTGATGTTTAGTTCCTTTGTGTAATTGTTTTTTTTTTTTTGGCAAAATGGTCTTTTGAGTAGATTTTCATCAGTTTTATTATTTGAGGATGGTGATTTTTATATCCTACTCATTGTCCATCTTGAAGTAGTGATGACTTAGAAGATAATGCAAGTAATGCTTTTAATAAGACGAATGTTGTTAATTGTGACATTCATTATCTTCGTTATTTGTCGAGTTACTTTGGATTTGTTTTCGAAGCCATTAACTTCGCGTGAATTTTATAGAGGAGTGGGACTGTGAGAGTGAAAGTTGGAATTTCAATGACCAACTCTCCTAAAAAGGAAAAGCATAAGCAGTTATGTATGCTTACATACCCACGTGGAATTTGCTTATAAACAGTGACAAAATCCTTATTTTACTGGGTGGTGTTAGGTATATAGATTGTATGGTATCATTAGGATCTATCAAAGACCAAATTCTCAACACTATTGTTCATCACGAGGTTGATATTAACGTTTTCTTTCATTAGAATAAGAATAGAAGGGATTGAACTCTTGTTATATGTCAATTAACAACTATCTACGGGCTTAAGCTGTTAAGTGAAGACACATCATTTTCTATAAATGTATCATATTGAAAATAATGCATCATGATAACTTGTATCAAACTTTGTTCATGAAAGTATTGTTTAACATATCAATTTCACTGTTTTATAGTGTCAAAACATATAATTTTGTTTATTCTTATGGCAAGTTATTCTCATATTAATTATATATTTAATTGATTTATGGGCAATAGCGCTGGTTCTTGTACCAACGCGTGAGCTATGTTTGCAGGTTTATGAAATTCTTCAGAAGTTATTGCATCGGTTTCATTGGATTGTTCCAGGATACATTATGGGTGGAGAAAATAGATCAAAGGAGAAAGCCAGGCTGCGCAAAGGTAAAAATCGTGTCATCAAGTGTATTCATCATACATACCCCCTTTTTGAACACTGTCATTTAAGTTTGTTTTCTAGTTGTTCAACAGTAAAATCATGAAAATGATGGAGTTGAAATTGTTATGGAAGAAAGTAGAAGATATTTATAGTATTTTTTTTATGTTTAAAAGAAAAAATTGTGTATCAGAGAAATCTGTGTCATGATACTTTGGGGCTGTGCTTTTTTGTATCTTAAACATGAAGTAATACTTATTCTACTTGATCATATTTATAACCTTTTTGTTTCCTTTTCAGGCATATCAATTCTAATAGCAACTCCTGGGCGTCTTTTGGATCACTTAAAGAATACAACATCATTCTTGCACTCAAATCTGCGCTGGATAATTTTTGATGAAGCTGATCGGTATGGTTTCATCAATTGTTTTGCTGTCACATAAGTCAACATATATACTACATACTGCATACTGTATAGTAAATATGTTGCTCATTTCTTGATGGATTGTTTTCATTGCTATATGTTGTCTCATTAATGAATTAATGTATCATATTTTTTTTGCAGGATTTTGGAATTAGGATTTGGAAAAGATATAGAGGAAATACTAGATCTTTTAGGTTCGAGGAAAACACTGCATGATGACCAAGAGAATACAGTTCCAAGAAACTCTAAAATTCAAAGACAGAATTTGCTTTTATCTGCTACCTTAAACGAGAAAGTGAACCACCTTGCTAAAATTAGTCTGGAAAATCCAGTGATGGTTGGTCTTGATGTGAAGAAAATAGAACAAATTTCAACGCCTGTAAGCAATGATCATTCAGAATCTGATGAAGATAATGAAGACCAGTATTCCAGTAAAATGCCAACAGTTGGAGATTACAAAGTTCCTATACAGTTGATTCAGAGATACATGAAAGGTATGTGATAAATTAGAAATTTCTTCAGTGAGCTTTCTAATTTTAGATACTATTTTAGGATCTTGAATTTCTAATTGGATTACTATGCAGTGCCTTGTGGTACACGGCTACCTGTACTTCTTTCAATTTTAAAGCATCTCTTTGAAAGGGAACCTTCACAAAAGGTAAAGCTTCACTTTAATCTCCGTCCTCATTTCTTGCCTATATTCCTTGAATCTATTTCTTAGATGGTTTCTAATTTAGTATATTTTGTACTGTACACATTCCTCTTTTTTTCATTGTTAATTGTTTTTGTTAAATAGGTATATAATGGCACGAATGAACTATGAATAATCTTATACTTTTGGTGTAATGTAGTAACAAAAATGGACATAAAGAGTAAGGACAAAAATATCTCATGTATATGGAAATTTTACTTGTAAAAAAACAGGATCCATATTATTTGGGCTATGAGACTGGAACTTATATTCAACATGAATGAATCTGCATCTATCTTTCCACTTATGAAAGTTGTTACAAATTCAAAATCTTGTACTTAGTAAGTGACATCATGATTCCACAGGTTGTTGTATTCTTTTCAACATGCGATGCTGTAGATTTTCACTATTCACTGTTAAGTGAATTTCAATTTTCATCCCATTCACAAGCAGAAGGGACCCGACAGAAGTTTCTTGGATGCAAAATTTTTCGGTTACATGGTAATATGGTGCAGGAGGACCGGAGAACCAGTTTTCAGACCTTTAAAACTGAGAAATCTGCTTTACTTTTGACTAGTGATGTTTCTGCTAGAGGCCTGGATATTCCCAAGGTTAGATGCATCATACAATATGATTCTCCTGGGGAAGCTACGGAATATGTTCATAGGTATCTGCCTATTTTCACAGTTGACTTCCTTTTGTTTGATTTATTTGTGGGGCGATGAATGAGGAGTGTTTCTTTCGTTAATGATCTCTTCTTTTTTCTTGTTCATATTGTGTTATATATATTAGCATGCTTTAACATGTTTATGTGACTTGTGATTCTTTTTGAGATTGTATTTAATAAACATGACCAATAATAGAGAAAAGTTGTGCTATAAAGCTCCAACTAGGAGTTGGGTCCATTAATAACGAGCGTAGTTGCTAAAAAAGAGTATTGGCAGATATGAACATTGAACTTTTCGTCTAAACATTCATACATAATTTAACCTCAAAATTACACATTAAAGCCGATAATTTGTTACAAGTTAGAGTATGACTTGGCTTATCAGTCTTGTCAATAATGGCTTGGAGATCAACAAGATAAAATGTGATGCAAAATACGAAACAAAGTTGAATGAAGCATTATTGTAAAAAAATAGTTTTAGAACTCTTGCATCATTTGTTTTCCTGATGTCATTCTAATACCTCGGTTCATAATGTTTTTTAGAGTGTCAGCGTTATAGGCAATGCCAATTTTATCTACCCCTATTTTACAATTAGTAAATTAGTATCATGTATAGTTAAATGATCCTCAAACCCTAATTATTATTGTATTAAAACTTTCATGTGAAGTAAGCTAGCAAGGACCAATGTAAATTTTGAAAATGTAAAATCCTTCTTCTAATGGTTTTAAGTTTTAAGCATTGTTTTCACTTGCTTTATCCCACGATTGTTTTGTAATAAAATTTAAAGGTTTTTTTTTCCCAAAGCATAAAATTATGATTTGGGTTCTACATGTTCGACTATGATTTAATCAATGATCAAATAGAGCATCTTCCCAGTTATTCCATTATGATTTTTTACAATCTTTCTTTATCATTGAAAGGCTATATATCTTATTTCTGATTTATCATGAATTCACGATGCAGGGTTGGTAGAACTGCTCGACTGGGTGAAAAAGGAGAGTCGTTGCTTTTTCTGCAACCAGTTGAGATAGACTATTTACAGGAGTTGGAAACACATGGTGTCTCACTCACAGAGTGTCCTGTCCTCAAAGTGTTGGATAGTTTTCCACTATATGGACAAAAGAACTACATAAAGAAGTCAGTGTTCTTAGATTCACATCCCTGGGTCCTTTGTCTCCAGAAGGCACTTGAAGCTTTCATCATGTCGAAGGTCATCTTCACCGGCAATCTCATTGAACTCTGCACCTTGCTGTGTGTCCTTTTTTTTATCTAGTTTTAACTTTTTAATCCTTAACTTGGAAAATATGGCATCAAAGTTTAATTAAACAATCATTACCCTTGGAGAACAAAACATTTCATGGTGGTTTAGTTCTTCTAAGCTATAGAACTCAAACTACTGATGATCAAAATAACCGATAGATTTGTTTGGAAAATTAGGCCCTCGAGTGCAGGAGGTGGATTGTCTCTGTCTGGGTGCTGAAGTGAGGAAATGAAGGGAACTTTCTTGACCTTTTTGAATCTTCTTCTCTTAGAATTAACTCCAAAATTTAAGGGTGGGGAAGAAGCTATAGATTTGAGCGTTCTCCCCCTTCTTTTCCTCCTTAAATCTTCCAATTAAGGTTTTTTACCTGTTGGTCATCTTGCTTCCCTACAATGCTCTGAGAAAATGAGAAGATGACAGAAATCCATGTTAAATCTTCTGCTTTTAATTTAGAATAACCCCTAATTCATGGTGGACAAGAACCTATGGCTTTGAGAGTTCCCCCTTCTTTTCCTCCTTATATCTTCCAATGAAGGTTTGAATCAGTTATACCTGTAGATTCCCCATCTTACTCCCCCCATTATGCTAAGCAAATGAGAAGATGACTATCTAAGGCAATGTAGTCATACCATAAGTTGACCAATAAAGACTCCTGCAATAAGTTGGATCAAATAGAAGATAATCCAATTAAAAGGGTGAGGTGAATGCATTGAGGTTAGAACCTATAATCTCATGCACAGTATTACCCAAGGCCCCTACCACTAGGCCGACCCTAGGGGTTTAAAAAATGTTGAGCTTAATGCCTTCAATTGATACCTGTAGCCAACTGCAGCCTGTTGGTTAAGACTTGGTTATTGTTGTACATAATACTGATAACTAAATTTATGAGCAGTTTTAATTGTACATGGTGTGAGAAAGCTTATTTGGATTTGATTATTTGAGTTATGGTACATGCTACCTGCGCTTGTCACATTTCTCTTGGTTTTTTTGTTTCTGCATGGTGAATGGTTAGTTTACCCTTGATCCTTGGAAAACAAGGGCGAAGTAGCCAACAAGCTCGTAGCTCAACTTGTATTGGTCGAAGTTAGACTTGGGTGTGTAATGATGTTGGAGATTTGACCCTCCCTCAGGCTGTTGATTGCCATTCCTTACCCAGGAGTTACACTTCCAATATATTAAAGAGACAAATTGCCCTCAAGTTTGCATCTTTAAAATTGAGTAAAAATTGAATATAGAAAGTTATACTCTTGTCGGAAGTCAAGGACTACCTCTACTATTTAATTAAAGCTTATGAAATGTTTATAATATAAAAAATGTGGAAAGGAATGATGGTTCTCTTGTGTGTGATCTTGTGCTTAATTATCAGTCAAGCATGCACTAAATGAAAGATGTATAGGCATACTGCACATGCATAATAATATTTATCCCCCTCACGTCTTTAATTTTGGTAGCTGTTATATTGCTTTAAGATTTAGCTAAAAACGCACATGAAGGGGATTCTTTGATGTTTCTGTTTATTCATTCATTTAAACAATTTTTGCCTTGTCCTTTTTCAGCCCGAGGTGGATAAACTTGCTAAGAAGGCATTTTGCTCGTGGGTTCGCGCATACGCTGCCCATCGTGGTGAGTTGAAAAGAATATTTATGATCAAGAAACTTCACTTGGGGCACGTAGCAAAAAGCTTTGCATTGAAACAACAACCTTCCTTAGTTGGACAGTCATTCCAAAAGCAAGAAAAGAAAAGAAAGCGATTTGAGAAGAAAACTGGGTTCTCAAAAAAGAGAAAAGTTGCGAGTGTGAGAGAACGCAGACCATGAAAATGGCTGATGCAAGTTTTTTGACAAAACAAGGTGACAAATGACTATGGATGGATCCAAAGGAGACAGCAATCCTGATCATTGGATCAAAACAACGGGGTTATCAAGAGACCTGAGATGAGATAGTGTCAAGATATACGGCTCTGTTCATTTATGTTGCCCAAATTTCCAACGTTCACTACAAGCCAGATGCTAGAATGTATACTATTAATTAATTTTTTTTAGTGTGATATTTATGTATAAACTCTTTGTGGTGGGGGGTGTGGGTAAAATTACTAATGCTCAAAAAATTAGCCTACCATTGGCTACAATGTGCTTACAGTTGTTACCTTGGAAACGTCCAATTATTGGCTAATTCTCCCTGTACCATACTACTACTTCTGACCTGCACCCAACACGGAATTAACTATTTTGTCTTTAACATTCTGGATATCCATCTACATTTTCAGGTTTTTTTTTTTTAATTTTCAGATGTGAATATCTAGAATTTATACTAAATATTTCAGGATATCTATATCCGTAAGTCACTTTTCAGACATCAATATCTGAAAATACCTTTACGCCATTGCAATGCATCCATCACCATAGTAAACGATTACACCATTACCACACTCAACGTCTCCACCAAAACAAATGAACTCCTCTGTTTTTTTTTTCTTTAAAACAAAAGTGATAAGGGCAGTTTGGGATTTTAAAAATGATGTTGGTGTAGGTATCTGGTGCAGGAAGAATTAGCCCCAATTATTAGCTAAGCCCATAGTTGGAATTCTAACAAGACTTTTCTTTATGGGTTTTACAGAACTAGTTCTTCTCGGTCATGCAATGGGGATTTTTTTTAGCACCTCCATAATTTCCTTCCACATTTTCATAAATATAAAAAATTTCACTGTCATTTTTGGGATCATAGAATATAGAAAGTATTTTTTTAAACTCTCCACTTTGGCCTGATAAAAAATATTATATACTATCATTATTTTTTTAAATTTTTAGGATATTTATGTTCCTATTTAATTGTCATTTTCAAAGTTTAAATTTTTTTATTATTATTTATATCCTTATATTTTAACTAATAATCAATTTTCATATATGTATTTGTTATAATATAAAAGTAAAAGGGAAAAAAATCTTATATATTTTATTATATTTTCAGTTTCTTTAAGAAAAAACTTTAAACGACACTTAAAAAAACGGAGTAATACTAAAAAAAAACAATTATACTTTTTTCTTCTTCAATGCAACCAAATCAACCGTCAAAATATAGTAGTGTTGGACTCCTGATTTAGGATTTATTTAATAATGTTTTGCATTATCAGAAACTGGTAGTAGTTTATATTTAAAGGAGCAAGTTAATGTAAAAGATAATAATATTTTGTATGATGAAGAACAAAATTAATGACAGCACATGTTGCAAAAGGACCAAAGAAGAAGGTTGAACATAACATCTTCCCTCCCTCCATTTGTGCCTGAGCTGCAATATACATATCAATTACAAAGCATTGTGGTTTTAGCAAAACCATAAGAATTGGATTGTTGAAGGTAATATGAAGGTTGAAAGATGGTTGGTGAGGTTTGTATGAGAAAAATGATGAATGTGTGATGTGGGTGGTGAGAGCAAAAGGGTTATTTTGGCCTTACCTTTGGTATGAGAATGCCTTGGTTCTTGAAGGAAAGGAGAATGGTGCAGGTCTACCATCCCTTCAACCCTAACAAATAAGGACTAAAGCTATAAGCATAGGGTGTGAATCTAAGCAACCATGTTTGCTCAAATTGTCCTTCACAAACCTTCATTTTAACCTATGCATGTTGGTGACATTGTAGTACACCTTTAGTAGCTTCATCCACTTAATGGTTTCTCCAAATCACATGGCTTTGTAGGGCCAATAGTTCAACACCTTCATGTGACAATTATGCATCTCTTTCATCCTTCAATATCACAACCCATTTCATTTTTCTAACTTTTCTACTTCATCTTTCTTCTAATTTTGCCTCCACATTGGGATTCTTTTCACAAATGTAATCTACTGTAATTGCCTTTTCAAATTACTAAAATAGATCAATTTTTTTGGAAATAACGAGAGTTGATCAATTATATATTAAAAACACGATTTCATTTTATAAATGTGGAGTTTATAAATATAATTTTTAATTTAAAATTATACTAAAATCATTGTTAGAAATATAATTTTTTTATGACAGTAAAAATAACTAGTTATTATTACAATTTTTAATCAAAATCCGTTACCAAAACATTAAGAATAAAATCGTTAAAGAATTATAAAAAAACTATAAAAATTATTTTTTATTAATTGTTAAAAATAATAAAACTGAAATAAATGCGACTCAATATAATTTAAATAGTATAAGATGTGATTTTAATTATAATAAAACTCATAAAAAAATATAATATATTATGACTCTTATAATAAAAAGTATAATATGAAAACAATATATTTAATGTTATTATTAGCTATTGACAGCTAATAATAAAATTTCTCTAAGAAAATTATTCTCAGTTTTATTTTTGGTTGTTGAGAATCTATATATAGAAACTTAAGAAAGTGAGACTTCTACATATAAAATACCAAATTCAATATGTTTGGATGATGTGATTAAAGACACTGTGTTGATGATGTTGAACTTGAGATAATACAAAAAAGAAAAAAAAGGTGTGGAAGAGGATGAACTTGAGTTAAATCAATTCAATTATTTTAGAAGAAGGAGTTAGATATGTATACTTGTTTCCTTTGGTGAAGAATATTCTATGACCCTATTGATGAGGTTTTTTTTTATTATTATGTTGACCATAATATGTTTGTAAATAGTACCACTTCAAAGTTGATAAAAGTAATAAATTAAGAAAAAGATTTTAAAAAATTTGAACTTGACTAGCCATAATCTTAAATGTAAAAAATTCTCAATTGAAAAGATAAGATTAGATGAAAAAATCACTTTTTCAGCACTTTAAATAGGATTTTCTCAATTTTAAATATCTAATTTCAAACAAGATTTAAAATTTGAACAATTGATTTTGTAAAAATTAAATAGTAGTTAAAAACATATGGACTTTTAGGATTCGATGTTATTTATTATAATTTTAATAATTGGGATGATAAAAAATTGAAAACATATGTGGACTTACTAATGGTCAACAACCTTTATTTACATAATTTATACAAAATGCTTAAAAATTTCGCCTCTCAATATGATTTCGTTATAATCAAGTAATATTTTATTTCTTTTTCGATACATGTAGTGTATTATATTAATTTAACAATCTTATTTTGGAAGCATAAGGGTAAAAACAATTTAAATATATTAAAACTGATATTAACCTTTGATATTCTATTATCAAATTATTATTTAATATAAATATATTTTAATAAAAAAAATATTGAATGTAATATAGTATTCTCTTATTAAATTATCATTGTGATAAAATAATTAAATGTGATTTTAATATAATATTTTGTTATCAAATTAATAAAAAATATTGTTGTAAAGGGTGAGATATATTATAATAAAAATATATTATAGTAATTAAAAGAAAAATCTTCATATTCATTTCAATATATTTTTATTTTCTTATTTTTTAAAATTTGATTGTTATAAATAAAAGTATTGAGAGTTTAATTGGTATGATTGTGATTAATAAAGTAATTTTATATTTTATTACATTGTTCAATTTAATATCAGATCTTCCAATTTCGAGAGTCATGTTTTTATTGTATTATCACCTTTCTCATTGTCTGTGAGGTGAATGGTTGATCATAAAAGTGAATTCCAGTTATCAAAATTTTGGCACTTCAATTGTCAATAAAGTTTGCACATACCATCACGTGTCATCACTAATATACATGCATGTAGTTCTTTTTGTTCTTTTTCCAAATAGGTTTTCTTTGTTACATTTTTTTTTTCATTTTCTGTGTGTTAAGTCTGAAATTCTATAAAAAGGAACTTAATTATCTGAGAACAATGATTGAATCAATAAATAAGTCCTCTATAGTATATCCATAAAAGTTAAGAGTACATTCATTATTGTTAGGAGCAACTATACATTACTTCATTTTTTATGCTCTTCAATCTGTATGTCAAAATGTTTATTACAATTGCAAATGGTAATAAATGTTTCCATATGCAGATTCAAAAATATAACTTTAGCATCAGGATATAAGGATGTTTTCTTGAAATTTTTACGTGTCAATTTGGTTAATATTTTCGTCAGTAGGTAGGCGGTTCTAGTTAGTAATTAGTTATTGTAAGATATTGTGAAATTTTGTATAAGTGTTAACTATCTCTAAAGTGATTCTTATTTATTTATTATTTATTGTTGATAAAAAAATATAACTTTAAAGGAGGTTTTACATGTCTTGTAATTAACCAATACTCTTATCTCTAAAAAAAAACTTATAAAATATTTAAATTGTTTGATATATTTATTTTATTTTTTTATTGTGTTTCAGGATTTTGTTACCAAAAAGACGACTTTACTTACTAAGGACACACTGGTGGTATAAATATATCTATAGTTTCTAAACTTTGGTAAGAATAATGTCATAGTTTTAATAATCCCTTTTAACAATAAAGAGAAAAATAAAAGGGAGATATGAGATAAGACAGTAATGGAGATAGATAAAAAATACTTGTGAAAACTATAGGTCTAGTCCAAAAATAGATTAGATTAAAATAATAATAGTATAAATCAAAGCATATTAATTTTAATTTAATTCTTTTGGTTGGTAGTTCAAATGAGTTTAAATTGGACGTACCTGTGTTAAGCAATAATAATAATAACAATATTTTGTAAACTATTGAAAATTAAAAATATTTAATTGAAGTATACATTTAGGTATCACATCATTACATCTAAAAATTAAAATTAGTCAAATTAGTTTTATTTGTGTGACTTAACCTTTAAAAATAAATATTTTATTTAATTTTTAAAAATTTAAAATTGTTTTTTATTTTTTAAATTAAATCAAAATGATTCATTGGTCTAATGTAGAATCAGACAAGACCAATTTGTTTCTTAGACTAAATTGATACAATTTATGACTTGGTTAGTGAACGGGTTAGAAGTATTTTCAACGGAAAATTCTCCCTCCACCACTTGTGTGTCTTTATTTCTTTTACTTTTATATTTTTTTTTAATTCTAAATATAATCTTCTGACTATGATGAAAAGTAGTGTCTTCTTTTTATTTTTTTAAGTGATATTGGTTGTTGTGGTGACTGGTAGTATATATTGGTGGTTGAGGTCATTTTCGTGATGTCTTTACTTGTGATAATTGTGTTTTTGCTCACCTATTTTTATTCTTTTTTAAACCACAAAATTTAGAAAAAAATGTAACGGTATGCGAAAATAAAGTACAAAATTAAAAAAGAAAGCACACTAAAAATGTCGAATACAACAAATCTTCTCGTTAACCTTATCAAATGATGAAACTACTATCTCAAACATTACGAATAAAGTAAGTGTTGTGACAAAAAGAAAAGTATGGAAATGCAGGAGTGCAAATAAGGTTATGCATCATTTAAAATTATTTAAAAATATTAAAATTGAATTTTCACAATTAATATGGAGAAGACATCTCGCTTTTTCCAATTCTAATATTTGAGAATAAATATTATTGTGGGGAAAAGAATTTGATGAGAGTGTGTTTGTTGGCACAGGAAAACTTTTGAAGGAACCTCTTAACTTATTTTCTATCCAAAACACTATTCTGGTTTTGTCTTGATTCTTTGTTTTTGGTCATATTTTTGTGATGATTGAATGTGTTTAGGCCCATTAAGACGGCCCACAAATTGTCCTGTGTGTCGGAGGGGATCCCTTTTCCTAAATTTGTAACCCACTTATCTTTTTGAATGGGACGTTACCTTCTCATATATTTTTGGGAGCACACGTACCACATAATTAACACCAACTGTTGTTTATGTCTCTCTAAACTCTTTGATCTTGACTATGACAAGAGGCCATAGCTAACCATTTCTTTAACCCTCCAATTTTCAATCAATCAACACTTACATCCTATTTCTTAGGTACATCAAATTATTGAACCAAAGATCATGTCTCTTACAACTTTTTTTCATATACATGCTCAAAACTTAACTCCTAATTAAAACACTTTCATTATCTACCACAATCCTTCAATTTCATAAAGCCCTAATGCAACCCTAAACAAGAGAAAATTCACTACCAATATTGGAAAAGTATGTCATAACTTCTAATGGAATCTAAGTGAAAGAAGAAGGCAAATTGAAAGAACAATAGAAGAAAATGTGCCAGAGAACTTGATAAGAGAGAAAGTGAAAGAACAAAACCTTAGTTTTTAAACTCTTCTTATAAATGCAACATTGGTAGTGGATCTTCTTATAAATATTTCAATACATTAGATATTAAGGAAAGATATGTATTAGATAAGTGATGTATCAGAATCGATTTTTATAAGGTTAAGTTAGACTTAAAATTAACTTCTTAGTATACTATCATAGTCATTTAGAGTAAATCATAACAAAAATTTGTTATCTTTATCCGACCACCTACTACATTCGAATCATCCATATTTCCAATCTTATGAAGTTGAGTTTTAATATAATAAGAATTTGAATGTTGTTTTTTAAAATTTCATTTTATTTATGTATCAATATCGTATCAGATTTTTATTGCTGTTAACCATTATTTTAAAGTACTAATTAAGAAAGTTATTTTTTTTCTTCAAGAAATAGAAATTAATAAAATAAATATTATACATTGCAATAAAGTTTTTCACACGCATAACCAAGAATTTAAGTTCTGACCACATACTTAAAAAGAACTCAATTATCTATAAATTGAATAAAACTTTATTGACACTAAAAATTATTTGAAGAGTACCAATTAAGAAATCAAAGGTGAAAAAATATATTATTAATGATCTTCTACAGTGATTCCTAACTTAATGTGATTTTTAATATATTTTTCCTTATTGTTTTGTTTGCCATGTATTTTAAGAAAATGGCTATTCAACCAGTTTTCATGATAGAATATATTTTTTTTTATATGAATAAAACACCCATATTTTATAAATAATTAATTGAGTTTTATAATTGCAACTATATATCTCTTGGGGCATATATTTCTTGAAGGTGATATTTAAAGTAATTAATATTTTTTATATTGGAAAGTGTTACATAGTTTTAGAAATTTAAATTACACAAAATAGAAGGGAAAAACTTACTAAATGCTATTATTATTACTTACTGAATGTAATGTCATAAAATGACATTGGATAAGTAAATAACTTTTACATAAGTAATTCTGATCACCAACTTGACAATGGCATGCACGAGTAATCATTGGTCATTGATCACTTCCACTCAAATACATGATCAACTATACAACCAAATATCAATTACCTGCGTAGCTTTTTTATTGTAACTAGTAATTTTGATTATTAAAGGATATGAATTTTGATTATTAAAGGATAGTGATACAAACACATCGACTAGAGATCATAATATTTCATTGTATATAAGTGAGTACAAATATCATCTCATGAGCCGGTTTTATGAGGTTAAGTTAGGCTTAAATTTCACTTTGTAATATGGTATCAAAGCTATTTAAATCCTATCCTAATGATTGTTTGTTGGGCCTATCGGACTTTTATTAGACCATCCATAATATGTTTTCTCACACACGAGTTGTCACTCTTGACATGAGAGGGGTATGTTAAAGATCTCACATCGACTAAAGATTAGAACATTTCATTATATATAAGTGGGTGTAAACCTCACTTCACAAGCCAGTTCTATGACGTTGAGTTAGAATTGAAATTCCCTTTATAATAGTGATCTGTACTATGTTCTCATAATTGTTAATAATTTAGGATGTTTAAAAAAGCATAGATAAAAGAGCAGGTGTGTGTGAGTTTTGTTGAAGGTTTTGAGGTTTTGTTGGAGAGTATAATTATAAGGGTAGGAAAAGATAAAGATTTAGGTTTGGAAATGAAAAAATGGAACAAAGTTGGTTATATAAGGAAGTGTTAGTTATTGTTGTCAATGAGAAAGGTATGATTTTGGCAGTTGTGTTTCTTGTAATACTAAAATGTGTGTGCAACATTTGAACGTGAAGTGATTAATGGGAGAATAGGACCTTAAAAACAACAAAAGAGAGACTACACATGACAATGGTATGTATTATTGAAGTTCGATGCCATCGTACGCCACCTAAAGCCGACATCTAACTTGAAACACCAAATTAGTCAACGTCATCATACATATTAAATGCTACACATCATGTGCAAAAATTAGGAATCATCGATCAAAATCTAAAATCTATTCTTTTTCATTTCATTCTTTTCATAATTCCATTTTTTTAAAATCTACCACACTTTATAAAATTCAACAACTCTGTAATTTTTTTTTATAATTTAATTTAAATATAATTTATATTCAATAAAATTATGTTTGTGAGATGATAATTACATCTACTTATATATTATAAATTGTTTTTATTTATAGTTGACGTGGTATTTTCAACATATTTTCATATATCTCGAATGTAAGACAGTATATTTCTAAATGATCTAATAATAGTTTAATAATTAATAGTAGTATATGTACAATAAACATATTAAGAAATAAGAAGAAATAAGTTTAAACATAACTTTTGTTATCGTTATTGGACAACTCACAAATATTTAATCTCACATTAAATATGCATATGATTTGATATACGAGATTGTTTGAAATTCTGATTATATAATATTTTAACAAAATCATAATTTAGTTACTCAAGTATCTTCATCTTAATACAACATGATCTAATTAAAATTTTATTTCTTCAAAATAATGTTGTTAAAATTGAACTGGTTACAAATATCACTTCCATAATAAATGGTACATTATAAGAAAATTATTAAATAACAAAAAATATAGAGACCAAAAATAATTATTAGTCTCTAAAAGACTAATATAGACTAATTTAGAATATAAGTAATTAACAGATAAAATTTTAGTAGTTAATGATTAGATACCAATTTAAAAATTATTTTATAAATTTTTATTAATAGTAGAAACTACTTTAGATATCAATAATATTTTTAATTTATAAAATATCTCTATTTTAGTTAATATAGTGATTAATTATTTTGATCTTAAAATTAGTTTTATTTCACAATTTTTCTGTTGTAGTATGATATATCCAACAAACATATTAAAAAGTAAGTTTAAATTTAATTTTCATTATTAGACTCTCATCCAACAACACACAAATATCTAATTTCATGATCAGATATACATACTTTAGCATAAGAAATTTATTTGAAAATCTGATTATACAATATTTTATACAAATATATAATTTAGTTAATTAAACATCTTCATATCAACACAACATGTTGTAATCAAAATTTTATTTATTGAAGAAATTGTTGCTAAATTGAATTGGTTGCAAGTCTATTTTGATTGTATGATGCTTTTGGAAGTATAACATGGATGGAAATCCGTGATTAAAGTGACTTTTCCTTTCTCTATTTAAGAATTTTGCACATGCATTAACAACAATGACAAATACGTCACTTAGAACACTTTTACTAAAATAATTTTATTTTCCTGGTAAATTAATATTTTTTTTGAAAAAATAAAAATATAAAATTTCATTAAAAACTGAAAACAGATAGTTAATTTATTTTTATTGAAAGGTTAAAATTGTAATTATTTTATGCTAAAGTTAATATAAATAGATCAAGCCTCGCCAAAAATATTATAAAATAATAACTCAATAATAAAAGATAATTAATTACTATATTAATTATATTATATTAATTATATTAGATATTATTTTATATATTTAAAAAATATTAAAATTTAAAGTAAATTTTATTATTAATTAAAATTTATAAACTAATTTAATTTTTTATTAATAATAAAAACAACTTTATCACTAGTTTTTTAATTTGTAAAATAGTATCTACATTAATTAATATAATAACTATTTTTTATCTTTAAAGTTATTTTTTTATTTAATAATTTTTTTAGTGTCTTATTACTATTACTAAATACTAATTACTCTATCATCAATTATAAAAACATATCACTAAAAAAAATCATTAAATAAAAATTAATTTAGAGACAAAAAATAGTTAATCATTATATTGACTAAATTAGATATTATTTAATAAACTAACAAATTATAGGTACCAAAAATAGTTTTTATTATTGATACAAATATATAAACTAGTTTCTAAATTAACATTTAATATTGACTACAAAGATTTTAGCTATTAATTACTTTAAATTCTAAATTAGTCTTTAATTATAAATTAGTGATTAATTTAGAATTTAAAATAACTAGTAACTAAAAACTTAATAATTAATGTTAAATACCAATTTAGAAATTAATTTATAAAGTTCTTTTAATAATAGAATTTTTTTTATATAAAAGTTTTCATGTTAGGAATCAATATGCAACTTGTCATCTCAGCTAGTCTGACACCTCAAACAACAAAATCATCTGCAATCACATGAAAAAATATTATTAAAAAAAAGAAAATACAAAAATGGGGGGACTAGACCAAAACTCGTATGCTAACAAAAACGATACATAGGTAGACTATACCTATTAATAAAGAATTCTAAGAACAGACTAGATGGAAGCCTATTATACCAATGAAATGTTTCTCTGTGAATAAATCCTAAATTAGCCAATTTATTAGCACATGCATTTCCTTCATGAAAAATATGAGTAACCCTAAACCTGATTTTCCCACTGTAATTGAGACAAGTATTTCATCGATTACGAAACATTAGATCTAACCGTAAACGCAAAACAAACCAAGGCAGAATCACATTCAAGCCAGACATTAGTAAGCTCCATCTTTTGAGTTTCCTCCATAACATGTATAATTCCATAAAACTCAACAACCATAGCAGTCTGAACTTCAAGAAACACAGAATAAACTCCCACATACTCCCACGGAAAATACCTTCACAAGTAGCAAGACCAGGATACCCTTAGCAGCCCCATCAGTGTTAATTTTAATCCAGCCTAGTGAAGGAAACTCTCATCTAACAGGAAGAGGACGCAGAACTTTACCACTACGAGTATTAATACCAAAAAACTTAATCACGTTGAAATCCAACATATCATTCTTCATTGAAGCTTTAGACTAATTTCCCACTAGACAAGTTAAGTCTTTAATTACCGAAATAGCCATAGAAACCTCAATCTTATCCTGAAATCTAGCATAATTCTTCATACGCCATATCATCCAAATAGAAAAAGTTATCACAACAAGGTTAATTTAACCAGAGGAATACCATCATTCTTAATAAAAGAAAGAAAATCATCCTAATTAGAGAAATGAGAAGTAAGAAAATTTTGTCGAACTCAACTCCAAATATGCAAAGCATTAGAACATTCTAAAAATAAATGATGAATAGATTCCTCATGCTTTTTCATAAAGCGTACACATAGAACATATATGCAAACCTTTATTCTGAATATGTTGATTTGTAGGAAGCTTCCAATGAAAAACTTTCCAGAGTACTAGAGTTTTGGAAGGCAGAATAGATTAAGACCAAATGAATTTACCCCAACCACATGGAACTTCTGGTTTCAAGAAAAAACTTCTAGCCGATTTAAGAGTGAAACGACTAGACTCATCTAGAATCCAATTAGGAATATCTTGTTCCTCCCTAACCATGATATGATTAAAAAAATGAGGGATCTGCTGTAAAGACAAGAGAATATTCCAATCATAACCTGTCCAAAACTAAGAGACTGTATTCGGAATGCTAGCGCCATCAGATAAACCTGCAATATTTGTTAAAGAAGTAATAGAACACCATTTATCATTCCAAAAATTAATAAAAGTACCTGTACCAACAGTCCAAGAAGTATAATCAAGTATGGTAGAATAAAACTGCTTACCAAGCCAAAGAGATGAGGATATATAAACCATTCTAAACTCGTATTTTGATTTAAGAACCCTGGCTTTTAGGAGAAAAGACCAAAGTCTGTTGCTATAAGCAAAGTTCCAAGCAAGCTTAAGAAGATATGCATTATTTTCATGATGAAGATTAATAATCTTCAAACCTCCATTCTCAATAGGAGAACAAATCGTATCCTAATTCATGATGAATATGCCTTTTTTTTTTCAGAATATCACCAGTCTAAATAAAATTTTGACACCACTGCTCAACTTGGTTAAGAAGTGAAATTGACCATTTATACATATTAAAGCTATAAGCTAGAAATCACTATATTGACCAACTGAATCACTATATTGACCAACTGAATCACTATATTGATCAAGTAATCACTATATTGACCAACTGAATCCGACACATCATGCTAAGAGATTTACCTTTTCAAGATGTTAGCTTCAATTTGACTTTATCGGCCAAATGTTGAAGAAATTGACACATTGGAGCACCGATAAAGATTGACACTCCTAAATAATTTAAAGACAAACAACTATGACTACAAGAAAGAATACGTTAAATTTTGGTTACAAATCTTGCAGAATTATCCATGGTGAAAAAACTACGTTTAGAGTTATTAACATATTGACCCGAAAAATCACCATATGTTTTAAGAAAAATACTTAAATTTCTAAGAGACTTAATATCCCCTCTACAAAAAAAGAAATGTCATCAGCATATAAAATATGAAAGGGAGTGAGATAACCTTGCGGACTAGCCATATGTAAAATTTTCTTATCATTCACAAGCTTAGAGATACAAGTAAAGGAGACAAAGGATCATCTTGTCTGACACCTCTACTGCAAGGAAAAAAACCCATCAAATTGCCATTGATTCTAATAGAAAGCATAGCTGAACGAAGAATTGTACTAATCCAATCGACAAACAACGGGTGAAAACCGAAGCGTGTCAAAACTAATAATAAGAACTTCCAACTCATAGTGTCAAAGGTTTTATGAATATCAACTTTGTAAGCCACATTACGTCCTCTAACCTTTTTAGAAAGCATGTTAATAGCTTCAAAAGCAATATCAATGTAATCCTAAATCTATCTACCCTGCACAAACTCATATTGATTAGAAGAAATGATTCTAGCAGCCACAAATGCAAGCCTATCCGCTAGTATCTTGGAAATAATCTTAAATTTGAAATTAGCAACAACAATTGGCCTGTAATCTTTAATGGAGTCAACACCCTGAATCTTAGGAATAAGAGATATTACATTACTGTTCATTCCAGGGAGAACCCAGTTTTGTTTAAAAACTATTGAACAGCATTGCAAACATCTGTCCCAATAATGTCCTAACAAGAATGATAGAAAACACCACCAAAACCATCAGGACCAAGAACACTCTTACCATTAAGATTAAAAGCAGCGCTCTTGATTTCCAAAAAATCAAGACATTTAATCAACATCATATTCTCCTCGGAGGAAACTAGCTCAGGAATATAAGAACCAATACAATCCTCCATATTACTTGTATCCGGAACATTAGAAATAGACTCAGCATAAAGATTTTTATAAAAGTCCAAAATATGATCCTCAATGAGTTTAAGATCCTCAGTAACCTCATTATCAATCCGTAGATGATGAATCCCGCTAGAAATATTTCTCCTTTTGACCACAACATGAAAAAAAATCGTATTTCAGTCTCCATCTTTGAACCATAACATTTTACCCCTTTCTTTCCAAAACAAATATTGACAGTGAAGAGCATGATCAAGCTCCTCCTTAGCAATCTTTTCTTGATAGAGAAGCCCATCAATATCAGACAAACTAGAAATCTCTAAGTTTTGTTGAATACCAAGGAGTAGACTCTGCTTAAGAAGAACTGCACTGTGAACATTACCAAAAGAATTTTTATTCCACTCCCGGGGCTCAATTTTCAACCTTTTTAACTTATGTTGCAAAATAAACATAGGACAACCAACAACCTTATTAGCCCAAGATTCATGACTAAGCTTTAGACATGAAGTGTCCTGAAGTCACATAGAAAAGAAACGAAAATTGTTAACTTTCCTCAAAGAATTACTAGCAAGAATAGGAGAATGATGAAAATAATTTTGAACAAGAACCTGATAAGTACAAGAATCTCATTCATCCAGATACACTCCATTACATAAAGCCCTATTCAATCTTATATGAATTCTACGCAACCCTCTCCTTCCATTACACCAAGTATAACAAGATCCAATAAAAGGCATACAAGAAAGATCATTAGTATTAATCCAATCAAGGAATTCATTATAGGAAACTTGATTAGGAGTCACCCCCCTTTACAGTCATCTGTTGAGAGCACAACATTAAAATCTCCCATAATACACCAAGGCCCTGTGAAGGAACTAAGATCCCTCCACAAAAACCGTCTAGCCAAGTATTTGTTAACACCATAAACACCTGCAAAGCTAATTTATCATGCAGAAGGCAAGTTACAGAAATAAACTAATCATTGACCAAGAAATTTTGGACAAGATTAAGCAAATACTAAAGCTTAACAGCTTTATTAACAATAGGAGACGTAATCACCAAATGCATATTAACATATTTGAAAAGGACGTCGAAAGTATCAATGTACAACATCATAGGTTCAACAAGAAAAACCAGAAGGGATTTATTTAATTTAAGTAAACTAATCAACATTTCCACAGTTTTGTAGTTTCTCAGTCCTCTAACATTCCAGAAAAATGAAGAGACCTTCATTGCGACGTTGTAGAGAGAATTGTCTTAGCAGTTTTTTTGGATTTTCCAATCCCCTTAAGTGGTCTCCTTAGTTTTCCTTTAATGCAAACTATTTCCTCCATAGTATCACTAACATCCTCCTCCATCTTGTTAGGATCAACCCAAAATTTTGAAACAATATCTGTATTTTCCAAACCATCAAAAAATAGTTTTTAACTTAATTAATATAATAATTAATTATTTTTTTATCTCTATAGTTAATTAATATTTAATATATATTTTTAATGTATGAATGTGTTCCGACAAATTTCTCTAAAAATACTAGGAAAATTAGAAAAAATAAATGGAATCTATAAATTAAAATTAGTTTACATGTATGAGTTAAAATGTAACAATTTTTCTCGTGCAACTTTTTTAAATCTTACTTTTAACTTGTTTATAAATTAATTTTAACTGAAAAAGGATGTATCTATTAATTTTTTTGTTTGATATTAATGTTAGGTAAAAAAAATTTAAGCAAGAAAAGCTTATGGTAAATCTTGTGCAGACAAGTTTATACCTTATTAAATTTGACACTAAATTTTTTTAAGATATAGTTTGAAAGTATATTCACACAAAATTTGATTAAATATTCAAGTTCTATACAACGTTTGGTCTGTGTTAATTTTATATGCAAGCAATAAGTTTTACAGATGAGGTCCAATACAGAGGTGGTGGGAACCAATAACACTTTATGGATATCTAAAATATGAGAGCTAAAGTTCTGCTGAAAACTGATGCATTATATAATCATAATTTCTTGTAGGGTTTAAATTTTTCATGGTTTGGGACAGTAAGTAAAGATATATTATATTGTAGCTTTGGCAGCTACTGTAATTGCATTCATTGGTTGGAATTTCAGTGCTACCAATAAAATTATAATTTTGGCACTCACAAAAATAATTAATAGTAATTTAAAAAAAAAAACACAATATGATTTCGGTGGCTAGTGAATCTTGCTGTAATGATAATAATGCAGGTTTCAGTGTGACAATTATTGCAACTGCATTATGCTGATTGATATTTCGATCTATGAAAATAGTTTTTTGCTGACATTTTAGCAATCAGCATCTGATGATTACCACATATATTTAAATCCTGTGTGAAGGCACAGAAATTTACACCACAATAGCAGTTATTAATGCCACTTATTTTTATTTATTTTTTACTTAATGTAATAATAAAGAGATTACAGCCTCCAAATTAGCATGCATTTTCCTTCTTCAAATGTTTCCACCACAATGTGATTAATTACACATAAAAATAGTTGATATTGTTTTGCAAGTAGTTAAAAGTAAATATAGTGGCTAACTTTATTTTACAAAATTGATAATGTTGATAATTATTAATTATTACATGTGATATGTGATATGTAAATATGATTAGTGTTGTCTGAGAAAGTAGTTAAAAATAAATGAAGATGACTATATAATGATTGATATCATGTGTTACAAAGTTGTTCAAATGTTTAATGGAGGTTGACTATACCACATGGGATTAACAACAAAATATAGCTAATTAATTAGGTTTAGTTGTTATCAAGATATTTATCATCACACACTAATAATATTACATATGTAAATATAGTTAACTTCATTCTGTAAGTATGCTATTAAAATGTACACAAATCATAAAAAAAAATGGTGTTATGCAGGAAGTGAGATGAGACTCCAATGGAGATGAATTTGAAAACTGACCAATGATGAGAACCCCATGCGAAGTCAATAATAGCATCAGATTTGTTTATTGCAGTGTGCGTGGAGCTAAGGAAAAGCTGCATTATGCTTCTTCTGTAGCTTGTCGGTGATGATAACAACTAATCAAATTCAAAACCCTAACTTGTGTCCTTTCTTCATTAAAAAAAACATTATTATTTGTTTATTTCTTTTAACCTGTTATTGTTTTAGATGAAACCAACCAGGTTTGTGTTGCGTAGGTGGCTGTTGAGAATTTGAAAGAAGGGATGCGTGGGGTGTGTCTGATGCACGAGACATCAACACAAGACACATTCACATTACCACCTTCTAACCTTTTATATTCATTAAATAGGAACACTTGCAAGGGAAGGTTCCCTCCAATACTTACTTCTCCCATGATTCTCGTTTCTTGCTTCCTTCTCAGGGCTCCATGCATCATTTTGCACTCCAAATTCACTGTACATTTTTTTCTGAGCTTAGATTACTCTTCTTTTTTTATATCTTTCTTTCTCTAACTTGCTGTTGTGTCAGGCTAGACGCTACATTCGTCTTGTTTTGCTAGGTGCATTTATTATTATCATTATTTTTTATTACTGTACTATTATAATATAGGTAAACTTGTTTCATTATTAATTTGTTGGTCTATTCAGTGTTAGCTAGGTAACTGTTAGGAATAAAATGGCAACTGGTACTTGGTTGGCTTTTGCATGAAAAGTGTTCATGTCTGAAGAGATACGGGTTAATAATACCATTGATGTTACTCATTTGGTACCTTCATACAGGAATATGATTTTGGACATTGCTGAGTTGAAACTGACATTTCCTAAGTTCATCTCCTTTAAAAAAAATCACAAGAAAAAGAAAGTTACTCTCACTTTCTATAGTCCAAAGAATAAAAGATTTCAGATTTCACCTACTCCTATGCAGTTCGCCTTAATCTATGACAGAGAAATGTATGTAATCATATATAAATAAGAATAATAATCAAATAATCGAATAAAAAATAATTAATTATTATATTTATTAAATTAAATACTATTTTAAAGATTGAAAAATTATTAATATCTGATGTAGTTTTTATTATTAATAAAATATTATAAAATAATTTTTAAATTAGTATCTATTAATTATCAAAGTTTTAGTTATTAATATTTTAAATTTAAATTAGCTTTTAAAAAATTAAAAAAGACTAATTTAGAACATAAGTAATTAGTAGGTAAAATCTTGATAGCGAAACTAATTTAAAAACTATTTTATTATTTTTTATTAATAATAAAATCTATTTTAGATATTAAATAATTTTTTAGTTTATAAAATATTTCTAATTTAATTAATATAATGATTAATTATTTTAATTTTTAAAATTAATTTATATTTAATAATTATATCATACTATAAACTTTAGACAGTCAAAAAAAAATTTAACTTTATTAAAGTCGGGTCATTGATAAGTTAATTAAAATATTTTTTTTGGGTTCAATGATGTATCTATCAATATCAAACAGGTAGTAATAAAAATATTATAATAATGAAATAATATTAAAATGTATTACTAAAAAACATAAATTTATAAGTTTTTAATATTCCAAGAAAATATAATTTTTTATGATATTTATTATTACTAATAAGTTTATATGTAAGATAAAAAATAAATATTTTAGGTTTATTTTTTTTTTTAAGAAAAATTAAAACAATATATTATTAAATTCTTTTTAACTAAATTGATTTAGATTAATTTTTACCATTTTTTATTGGTTTTACCGGTTTTTGGTTTAACTTTGGTTACGAGATAAATCTATTTTAGCTATCAATAAAAAGTGAGGGTTATAAAAAAGATCGTGGACACAAAGTGAATACAAGTTAAAATTTATTAAAATAATAAAAATAAGTTAGCATATAGAACGTGAACACAAAATAGATTCAATAAAAAAATAAGTTGTAGAATGATACTATAGGGACACAAAGTGGATGCAAGTTAATATTTTCTTAAATTTAATGTAGATATAGGCGACACTAATATTTGTTTTCCAAGTAGTGTTCTCAATTAAGACAATTTACTCACATTTGCTTTCTCACATAGTATCCCACTGACGACACTAAATTTAATTATTGTTGGAGATCTCACACCGACTAGATTTTATGACATTTCATATATAAGTGGGCGTAAATCTCATCTTATAAGTTGGTTTTATAGCCACCAAATTTAGAATCTAAATAATTGATAGTTAAAACTTTGATAGCTAATTAGAAACTAATAATTTTTTTAATCTCTAAAATAGTATTTAATTTAGTTAATATAACATTTAATTATTTTTTATCTTTAAAATTGATTTTTATTTAATAATTTTTTAAGTGAATTTTTAGATAATAGTACTAACAACTAACTTAAAAACTCACTTACGTGAGTTGTTGTATAATAGTTCAAAAAAAAAAAAAACATTAATGCATATTCATGATTTTGTTCCTATTCAAATTATTAAACTTTGAGTCTTTTGTTTGAAGATGTCTCAGGAAAATGATAGTGAAACCGACGTACACCAGTCCTCCTCTTATTTAAGCATAACTTGATTCTACATTTTTCCATTAATGGATATGGAAAATGACTTTTAATACCAGCTTTGGAATTAATCTAGAAAGTACCCATTTTGTATATTCCTTGATTTTATATCTCAGGTCCATTATTGAAATTGATCTACAAATTTGAGAAGTAGCAGTGTCTTTATTAATAATGTTTCTAATATGAAAAGAGAACGACAAATGAGTAAAAATAGCAAGAAGTAAGGTTAATTGAAATCGACTTAATTAAGTTTTATATTTTTTATTTTTTTTTTGAAAATTGAACCAGATCAACCTGTTAGTTAGATAGGTCAACTGATCACGTCATTTGATCAAAGAAGTCAAAAATTATTTAAAAAAGAATAGGAAAATTGCTCAAAATCGACCTAAATAGGTTCAGCTAAAAAATATTTAATGATAAATTATTTAAAGTTTTTATTTAATTTTTTTTATTTTACATATAAAGGTATTATTATTAATAAATATTAGTAAATGTTATTGAAATTTTAATTTAAGCATGATAACATATTTTTTTATACAAATTTTAAGTGTTCAGAACTTATAAATTTGTTTTATTTTAAGCTTCAAAATGTTATTTTTAATGTTCTTTAATCTTCTATAAACATGCAATATTAAACATGCAATATGAATTTATTTTAGATATGAATTGTAAGAGATAAGAGAAAGAGATTAACTTCAATAACTATATTTCATAATAGAGTTATATTCAATTACTTAATTATTACAATTGAGTCAATCGAAAAAATTTATATAACAAGAAAAATAAGAAATACAACTGATAATATCATAATTCAATAAGATTTCATATAAAAAGATAGATATTTATGAACTTTAATTGATAATAGAATTATAATTCAATCTCTAATTTAAGAATTTGAATCTTTTTTACATATTTCTTTTTATTATGAAATGAATAAGAATAATTTATTTTAAAATTTGTGTTAATTTCATAAATCTAGGTGAAAACAGAGATACAAGGGCTAAAGGATCTTTTTTTTATCGGCAATAAAAATTGACAAGTTAAAGACAATATGAAAAGTTAAAGTTGGAATTGAAAATCCGTCCAAACTTGCCCAAGCAAGATCACCCTAGAGAAACTCGTCCAAGACTCACTTAAGTGATGAGGTTGGATTTTTTTCTCGTGAAACTCGCTTAAGCAAGCAATATCTCGCTTGAGTGAGATGTCACTCAACCTACATCAAATTAAGTTAAATAGAAGGCTTGAGGCATAACCCTAAGGACTAGAGAGAGGATAATTAGAGATAGAAAATCCTAGAAAAGGCAATCGTCAAGGAGAAACACCTTGTATCTTGTTTTCTTACTTTCCATGCTTATAATGGCCAATATGAGTGGCTAAGTCTTTCCTTTGGAATTGAGAACAATTTGTTTAAACTCTTGTGTATGAAGGTGATATTTATTTATAATATTCTTTTCTTGATTAAGATTGGTATTATCATTTTATTCTTAATGTTTGAATCTTCATTCATGATTTTGATCCTTATATTTGACTGGAAAGTACTTCTAAGCATCTAACTTAAATGATATTGCTTAATATATTTAAATGTTAAGAATAAATTTGAAATATTAATTGCTTTATAATATTTGTTTGTAATGATAAGAAAGTTTTTATAAATATACGATGAATCGGTATTTATGAGACAATCTTAATAATTTTGCATGCTAGGAATCGATATGACTGATTTTTATATGTGCATCAATGTCAATAAAGATGAAATGTTATATGTTCTATTCATTGAAAATACAGACGAGTGAGAATGATTAACTCCAATCCCAATTTTCTCAATTGAATCATCTAAATCGTTTTCTTTGTTTTTATTTAATTTTTTTACATTAGTTCATGATACCAACAACCTTTCAAACAAACTTTGTGACATCTTTTCATATTTAGTGAATATTATACTTGAGATTTTAGAATTAATCCTAGTGAGTTTGATATTCGTCCTTAGGGACAATTTATTACTTCTGACTCAGTACACTTGCCAAATTTAAGAGTCATCAACAACACAACCTTGAAAATCCTACAAGATCTAACCACACTTGTGAAACTCTTCCACAGACAAAACTTGATAACCTTAATCAAGAAACAATTTTCCAACATAGAAGAATACAATGGGAGCAAATCACCCAGACAATGGAGAAGAAGAAAAAACTTATTTTAGAAGCAATACTAGGTGATTAACTACAAGAGTGAGATGCAAAACTTGAAACTTGAAATTTTTGAAAAAAATTTCACAAATGAAACTCCAAGAAAACCTTCAGTAAAACCTCTTTTGAAACAATTTATATGTGAATATTGTCTAAAGGTTCCCAGACCATCTTTTTTTATCAGCAAAGAAAAAATAAATTAAATGGGGGTATTTCAAGGATACCCCAACCCTTATACAAAACACCATTTCAATGTGCCAACACTCCAGACACCAAAAAAATCCTACAAAATACCTCCCAAAAAGCACTACCTACATTAATCCTAATACTTTCACAGAGCTAAGAACTAAACTCTCTAAAAAAAAAAGAAGAAGCCAAGATTCCATAATACACATAAAAAGAACTTTACTCATACAACCATTGATGATCCTACCTTGTATTCTACCTTACCACATACTGTTTCAATTGATATGTATTACGAAACACAAACCCTGCATTTTAGATAGTTGTTCCTATGACTAGTTGTATTTGATGGGAAATTGTTAGATCTTCTAACTATGTTAAATCCTCAAGTGTTTGATGGGCAGATTATATAATATTTCGTAGTTGGTCTTAATAGACAATCTAGTATCTTAACATTTATTAAAACCATGAACCATTTGGTGAAATCGTTTCCAATTCAATAATGAGAAGCATCGTTCACATTTATTTCTTATTAGTCTAAGTGTGTTTCACATGTGTTAGTTAAGACAATATTGTTGTACAAATAAGACCTTTATATCATATCATCAGGAGAAGCTAACATTTGAGTTGTACTTGTGTGAGAGTTTTATATGTGAGAGAAACTATGAAGTTATAATTTAAGAGTTTGGTGAATTCTCCCATGGACATAAAGAGAAGTTCATTAACACTTCAATTGAACCACATTAATTTCTATGTGTTATTCTTTCTTATTCTTTCTCTTATTGTTTACTTTCTTCCATATTTTTTTGGTACACTCTGTAATGAATTTGATTGAGCTAAATTTATTTTATTACATATTTATTTATTTTTATTCACTTTCTTCGATTCAAAAATCTTATTTTTTATTATTTTTTTCTTCTTTTATTTTATTTTCCATCCTCATCTCAATCCAAACAAAACCTAAAATTATATATCGTCTTCTAGTATAGTCTATACTAAAAAGTATCAAAACTAAAAATTAATACTTAAAAGAGTAAGATCTTTCTTTCGCATTAATCATTGATAACAAAATTAATTTCGTATTGACACAGTTAATTGTCACCTTATATTTAACTTCACATGACATGAAATATGTAGAGGTTAAAATATTACTCAAAGATAATAAATAAATTATTTATGTTAACTAATACCATTTCATAAAAAAAAAAAACTAATATAAAAGACAAATTTTACTTTATAAAAGTACATTTTTTTTTTGATAATTTTTCGGGCATAATAAAAAAAAACTTAAGAATATTTCAGTAGTGAAAAATCAATTCTTGAAACACTCTTGGACAAATAAACAAAATAAAAATAAAGTTAGAAAAGTGTGTAAATATGAGTGAAGCCATAAAGTTGGGTATATTGTGAAATTGGTCATTGATTGATAGGTTATATTTGGGTCATCCAAGAATAAATTTTGAAAATGTTGAAAATGTATATTTTGAGCTTAGAAAGAGAATGGGGTAGATAGGATAAAAGGAAAATTGTTGAGAGAAAAAGGGGTCCATTGAAGTGGTTTATAATAGACGGGTAGGGTGTCACATTGCAAAACCCTCTTTCACAGAAAAAACACATCGAAATCTAGTGTTGATGTTCAAGTTGTTGGTGCTAGGGCATGGAAGTTGATTGATTCAACCCCACCTCTCTAATGCTGCCAACTCATATTGGACCCACCAAGATAAAACATTGTGTCTATTCTTTCTTAAGTGGATAATACAAACCACTTACTCTTCACTTTCAGATATGCTTCAATCACCTGGATGCTGACCTTAGTGGCTCCATCTTTTAACTTCAAACATCAACTCACTTTTTCTCTGTTTTTCTCTGTCTGTCATGCTTCTCTACATAAGAAAAAAACAATTACTTCTTATTAAAACAATAAACTTACCTTATGTACATTTTTTTTTTGTACATTTTCCTCTCTTTTGTACTTTTCTAAATTGATGATAGATATGTAGCATGGATGCAGGGAGAAAAATATCAATAACAGGTGTTCTTCAAATATAGGTTAACAAATTAAAGGGAGAAATTTATGAGAGAGAAAAATGTATCCATATGATGTAGATCTCACTAGAAATAATATTTTTTTATAGTATATAATTTGTGAGTTGATTTTATAAAAATTGGTTAAGTTTAAAGTTTACTTTCTAAGATATCAGAGTTATTTAGAGTTTATCTTAACGAGAGTTTGTAGGTTTTATCTGATCATCCGGGTCGCTATCAGCTCACCTATAAATATATAGTTTGTCGGACCACCAATAAATATACAATCAAACGCACGAGTTGACAGTCTCGATGTGAGAGATGTGTGTTAAAATTTCTACTTCAACTAAAAATAAAAAGTTTTTATAATATATAAGGTTAAATTAAAATTAAAATCTTAATATCATATACTCACACAATAATTTCTAATGTATCATCATCTTTTTACATAATATATAAGATTAAACTAGATTTAAAATCTTAATACTATATACTCACATCATACTCACACCATAATGTAAAACTAAATTAGACTTAAAATCTTAATATTATATATTTTCACAATCTCACAATGATTTCTAATGCAACTTCATATTTTTTTAGTAAAAAATACATATTTATCAGTTTCGGAATCCAGTTATTTATATATATATGACCCTAAAACAAATATATAATTTTATTGTTGAAAGTAGCAATGCGTTTGAAAAATCATATACACACATATAATCTTAAAATCTGCCACTAATAAAGTAACCCTTCTGTTGTTAACTAACTAAATCATCATAAAGTTGAGAGATTAATGACTAAGTTGACGCGAAAGGTTTAATTAGTGACGGAGTTGAATGCTAAAAGGAGTAAATTGTATAGACACGAACTTAGAAGACAAAATGAACACATCTTGTAAATTTTGAACTTTGGAATATTATTACGAATTCTAATTCAATATACTCATTAATTATACCATGTCTAGCTTTTAGAATTTGTACCATTCCGTCACAAAATTCCTTGCAATTTCATTATTTGAAGCAACCATGTATGATTTTGAGACTAATATTCCAGGCTGGTGCTTGGGGCAACCACCAAGAATCACTACCCTAAGAATCTAAGAATACAAAAAATATTAAGGACTTCTGACCCCACCATTTGCATCTTAATTTCTCTCTCTTGGTTCATGCTAAATTCAGCACTGCAACTTGTGTTCAACGGGGAACTTAGTGGGTGGATCCATCAAAGAAAAATAATATGTACATATGTGCATGTCATGCCATTGTCTACAGAATCAATAGCATTCCATGCATACAATTTTCATGGGAGTTACAAAAAAGACCTTCAGGATCCAACTTGTTTAGTGGAGGAACTAATCATCCCATCATTAGCTTAATCACAGCCATGCACCTTAAACAACTTTTTACAATATTCAAATAAATTTATTTTATTTTTTTAATAATTATTAATATTTTAAAAATATAAACATTAATGATATCTCTTAGTCTTGATTGATAAAAAATTATCAGGTTTTTCAACTAACATTACAAGAAAATCATGAAATAAAAATCAATTTTTGTGTTGGAAATCCCACATCGACTAGAGATAAAAAATATTTCATTATATATAAGTGGGTGCAAACCTTACCCCATTAAGTCGGTTTTATGGGGTTGAGTTAAGCTTAAAGTCCATTTCGTAATATGGTATCAGAATCATTTAAAGTCTATCCTAACGAGTATTTGTTGGACTTATCAGGCCACCACCCATAATATGTTATCCCACGCACGAGTTGTTGTCACTTAATTAAATACCAATTTAGAAACCATTTAACAATAATAAAAACTAATTTAGAAACTAAAAGTTTTTTTAAATTCTAAAATGGTCTTTAATCTAGTCATTATAGCAACTAATTATTTTTTTTTCTAAAATTGATTTCTATTTTATTATTTTCTTGTAGTTTAATATTGATTCAAAGATTTTCAATTGACACTAGTTGAGATTATTTATCTTTATAGATTATTTATCTTTATGTTAAGTAATTCTAATTAATATTGGTCCACGATATCTATATCAAAATTAAGTTAAGAATAATTTCAAATTCATACTTTTAAATATATAATTTATTTTTTTATTCTAGAATTTCAATATCATCTTAAATCTTTTTTTATCCAAATAACATATTTTACATAAAACATTTTAAATTCTCAATAAAATTAGATTAGCCTCTTAGAATTGTACACCCAAATCCACTAATCTCACGGATTTATACATTGTTGATCGATATAAACTAATATATTGCCTTAAACAAGGTCTTGTGTTTAAAATTTATAGATGAAAAACACATAATTAAAAAAGAGACTTCACTAGAAATATGAGTTTGAGGTGACGTTAGGATCTTCTTGTATGGTTAGCATTAAGGGGTGTTAGGTAAGTGTTTTGTGCCAGTCTCTGGGTACAGTTTTATGTATAAGGTTGAACCACCCCTGAAGTGGTTCGCATTTTTATATTTATTTGTTATTACTAGAAATATGAGTTAATTTTTTTTATAAATACTAATCATGAAGAAATTGGATAAATAGTGTAGAGTGATAACCTAATTAGTATAAAAATGAGATGATATCGAAGTGAATTAGCATTGTTATTATGAATATGATAATGATATGTGTAGGCACTATGGGCACAAGCATGTGCATGTATAGGTGACATGCATGGATGATTCGATTGGCGTGTCGAGTGGCAAAGGCAACGGGATTGGAAGAGGAAGTGGAATCATTCTGTTTGCTTCCATTAGTTCCTAGATTCTGAAAGGTTTGATGGAAGCACTTAACATGTAACAATTTTTTTATGGCTAATTAAGCCTTGGATTTGAAGCTATAATATATTTAGTGTGTATTTGTCTTGTAATTTGTCACAGTGTCACGCGTATTGATGCTGCCATATCTTGGCCTTGATTTTGGCAATGGCAGACAAGCTTTTTCTTTTAATTAAGCTGCTGAAATAAGCACAATATTGTTCCCCAAAATGCCAAAACTGGTAGCATAAGATGTAGCTTTTGCTTAATTTGGTTGCATCATCACACGCTTGTGCGTTTAGTTGTGTCATGTCTTGTTTACTTGTTTTCTTAGTTTTCAACCATGCCTTCTACTAATTCCTTCTTGCTTTTATTGCTATGTGTTTATATACTCCATCTCTCATTTTTCAGTTTATGTCTTCATCTCATTTTTATAATGTTATTGTTTCAGATCCAACATTGATTAAAGATAAGATATTTTCACAATTTATAGGTGGGTACTAATCTCATCTTATCAGTTTTATAAGGTTAAGTTAGACTTAAAGTTCACTTCTTAACATGATATCAAAATCATTTAGAGTCTATTCTAATGAGAGTTTGGATATAAGGTTACTTGTTATCGGATCATCCATAAGTATATAATCTCACACACAAATTGACAGATTTCGGCATGAAAAGTGAGTTAAAGATAAGAACTTTTTATAGTATATAAGTTGATGCAAACTTTATCTTATTAGTCGATTTTATAATTAAGGTTGAGTTGGACTTATTTATATATACACTTTTTTGTAAGTTGATTGATTTCTTAATTCTATTATTTTTTTATAGGCAATTCTATCACGTTGAAATGTTAAAAATGTATAAATTTGAAAATATAAAAATTAAAGAAAATGTGTATGTTAAAGAAGTAAAATCTAATAAAAATACATGAAGTAAAAAATTAAGAAATTAAAAAATAACATTGTACTACTATTTTAGTGGGAAAAAAACTAATATTATTTATAAATTATATCTATTTAATATATAAAACACTCAAATCACATAGAAAAAATTATTGATAATTTTAAGAAAGAAAAATAGAATTAGATATAATTTATAAATAATTTTAGGTTTTTTTTCACTAAAATAGAAAGAATATAAAAAATAATATCGTGCTGAAAAAACCCTAATATTATTTATAAATTATATCTAATCCCCTTATCTTTTATCTTCTCTTTTCTAAAGTTATCAATAATTTTCTCATGTGGTTTTGAGTGCTCTGTATATTAATTAGAGTGGATTTTAGGATTTGTCCTTCAAATAGGAAACAACATATAAATTGAATCTGAATTTGGTCGTAAGAGAAGATACGGTGAAATCTATAATTACGAGTGGAATATGATTTTTTTTTTCTATGTCTTCGATGGTAAATTCACGCTCGTGGTAAGCGTGTTAATTATGAGAAACCGAGAAAAATTGCGGGCTCAAATATTCTTATGCAAAAAATGACGTAAAATATTCATTAATGAAATAAAATAAAAATTCTAATTAAAAGTTTTATTATATATAAAGTATGTAGTATTATTTACTTTAAAAAAAATAATTATTTAATAAAACATCCTGAATGTTAGTTGATTAATTTTCTAAAAATAATCATAACGTAATTATTATTATTATTATTGCTGAAAATTTATATTAACCAATGACTATATGGTTCTGAATTAAGGAGTTTATTCTTTCTTATGTTACTACACTTTTATATTTCTATGTAGTTGGATAAATTTGAATTTTGATTAATATAGTGGGGCACTTTGACTTAAATGTTAGATCAACATAAATTATGACTTTTTATTGGGCGATTCAGCTTATTTAAACTTCAATAAATACATTATTCAACAGCATTAAAATAGGTCAATATTCATCATTATAATGGAATCTTTACTAACTTCTATATCAAAGTACTTATTGTTGGTGGTACTTGATTATTTTCATGGAGCCTTGACTTTTGTGAAGAACTGAGTCATAACAAAAATTTAAACTTTGGTACCTTTATAATTTTATCTTACTTAGTTTCACTTGTAACATATATGGGTGGGTCATCAAAGAAGCATTGTTAGTGTCATATGTAACCAAATAATTGCGGTTTATATTTTATTATAAAATAAAATATTACAAAGTACACTTTAACTCAATCCCATAAAATCAACTTATAAGACGAGGTTTGTATCCACTTATATATTATGAAATGCTTCAAATATTTGTTGATGTACGATTTCCAACACACCTCTCACGCCGAGAGTGACAGCTCATGTGTGGGATAATATGGGTGGTCCGATAATGATCTGATAACGGGTGACCTGATCAGCCCAACAAACACTTGTTAGGATATGTTTTAAATGGCTTTGATACCATATTACAAGGTTTTAACTACCAATTCTTTAGTTTCTAAATTTGGTAGCAAAAACCTTGGTTGCTAATTAGATATCAATTTAGAAACCATTTAACAATAATAGAAACTAATTTAGAAACCAAAAAATTATTTAGTCCCAAAAATAGTCTCTAATTTAGTCACTATAGCAACTAATTATTTTTTGTTTCTAAAATTGGTTTCTATTTCATGATTTTCTTGTAGTGACTATTTCAGTCACTGATTTTGCTTACAAATCCAAACACACATTCAGTTACATATTTCAATCACAAATTCGGTTACAGATTTTAATCACAGATATGTGTCTTGCATTAAGCACCTATATGGATTGTTTGGTCTGTTTGATTATTTGTTTCTTAGTGTTGGCATCATCTTAGATGTAAGTTGACTCTTCTTCACGATTCAATAGGATTATCAGTGTAACATCTCAAAATTTGAAATGAAGTATTTTTCAATAACAATGTATTAAATTATTTTATTTTCAAATAATTTAAATATTTTTTAAAATAATAATGGGAAACTATTTAATTAATAGAAAAAAATTAGAGAAATTAAAAAAAAAATAAGATGAACTTATTCCATGTTGCAAAAGAGATAAAAGGATAAATCTCTTCATTCATCATCAAAAGATTAAAATAAAATAATTAAAAATTACTTTCAAATAGTTGAAGAAGCCATGAGATAGGGCAAGAAGAAATTTTTTACAAACTAAGAGAGAAATAGAAAGAAGTGAAGGAGTTCTACTAAAGTTATAGTGCATCAAACTACAATTACAAAAGTAAGGAAATTGTCATCTTATTTATTTATTTTATAACTAATTTTTTATAGGTGTTCTTATTATATTTTTTTACATTTATTTATTTGTTAATATTATAATTATCTTTACTCATTGAGTTTTCTCTAATTTCATTACATTTACTTATTTATTTTATAACTATTTTTGTCCAATGAGATATCCATAACCTCATCTTATTTATTTATTCATTTGTTCATCTTATAATTATTTTTTTATTAACCTCATTTTATTTATTTATTTGGTTACTTTGTAATTATATTTTCTTAAGTAAGATATATTTAACCTTATTAAAATTTTATTTGATAATTCGCCTCGTCCTACCTAATATTTTTTTATTTAATATATATAAATATATATATATATATATATATATATATATTAATCTTAATATTTATTATTATTTTTGTTTTTAAAAAGTTTTTTCTTCTTATAATTTTTCTTAACTTGATATTGTCTAATAATAAGAATATTCAAATGAGATAAATAGTCTTGTGTGTTATTAACCATGACAAGAGATATTTATCCCAATTATTCACTACAAAATTAAATTAAAATATTTTTAATATAAAATAAAATAGAACTTTTACATGATATTTGTTCTTATTTTTTTATTTTTTTATCTATTGTACATGACAAAAAAATGAAAATATAAATTTAAATAGATGGAAAACTAAAAATTTTAAACCTATTATCTCTAGTTATCAAAGTAGTTATTCAAAGGACAAGTTGGAACAAATTCAATTTTTTTTAGAGAGACATGACAATCAATTATTGTCTTCCACTCAATACAAGAAAATCATTAAATAAAAATTAATTTTAGAGACAAAAAATAATTAGTTATTATAGTGACTAAATTAAAAACTATTTTAAAGACTAAAAAAAAATTGGTTTCTAAATTAATTTTTATTATTGTTAAATAGTTTCTAATTTGGTATCTAATTAGCTACCAAAGATTTTGCTACCAAATTTAGAATCTAAATAATTGATAGTTAAAACCTTGGTAGTTAATTATATACCAATTTAAAAATTATTTAACAATAATAGAAACTAATTTAGAAATATATTTTTTAATTTTTAAAATGGTCTCTAATTTAGTCACGCAACTAATTATTTTTTGTCTTTAAAATTGGTTACTATTTCATGTAGTGATCATTCACGCCAACTCATTAATCAACATGTTTCCGTCAACTATATAAATAAAGTAGTAGTATAGAGAAATGAGAGGTTGTAGATAAATAAAACACCTTTCTCTCCATATAATAAGAAAAAATATGGATGTGTGTGTCCATTAATATATTTCCTTATGTGATATAGTTGTTAAGTGATGTAACAAAGAATGTTATACTTGATGTATCAGAGACTGTGACTTTGTCTATCATCCTAAACATTGGTGGTTGTTGTCCATCAAAAACCATTACATTCAATTAGTTACATAAGTTTTATAACTCGACATGATGTTGTTTATGAGGCTCGGACACGCTTCTTAAATGACGTGTCCGTGTCGGACATACGAATTGGACACCGACACTCGTAGGACACGTATTTGTGAAGTTTCCAATTTAAAAAATATTTTTTAGATTTCTAACAATTCTAGCACGGTTCTAACACAATTTCAAAAGAAGAAATACATTAATTTTTTAAAAGTTCAAACTTATCGTATAAATTTTTATTATGATTATAAAAATAAGGAACAAATCCTTTTGAACTGGTCATGAGAAACATCTTTTTTGCTAAAAAAAACATGGAACATACTTATGCACATAAATCTTTATTATAGGTTTATATAATTCATAATTATATAATATATAGATATGTGTCAACGTGTCCTACATTTTAGAAATTATACATATTTCTGTATCTGTGTCTGTGTCATATCAATGTCAATATCAGTGTTTGTGCTACATAGGTTGAAACTAAGTTGGATCATGTTAACAAACAAACTCTATATATTTCACAAGTTGTATTATTTGTTCTTCTTTCTTTCTTTGATTGTGTAAAATAACAGACAATCACTCACACTTAAATTCTCTCTAAAAGAAACACCCTTCTTTGTAATTCTCTTTATTGTATTTCTTTCTGTGGTGCATCTTATAAATGAGAGAGCATCCTATTTATAGGCTTTAGGAAGCTCTTCTAGAAAAATCTACATTATGCTTTAAAACTCCACTAACAACATAATTAAAATCCCACTTACAACTTTTGACCTTTCACCTTCATTCTATAATTTTCTAGTAACTTCTAATATTTAAAACCCACAAACTAACATTTAATGTATAACTATAATTTTGTTTAAGATTAATTTATCGTTCGTTAAGTAGTTTTTTTTTTTTTTTTTTTTTTTTTTAAATTTTTTTTTTTTTTTTAATTTTTGTTTTTTTTTTTTCGTTGATTTGTTTGATTAATTTATGTTTGAGTAGGAATTTTCTGATGCTGTGCTTAACTAAATTTGTAGTAAAAGATTCAATTTTTTGCTCGTAACCGG